>JAEEGL010634333.1_pt1 | contig 21255 bp, 23 predicted proteins | sample 9134231 | NCBI WGS metagenome assembly JAEEGL01 (sample SAMN16246548, study PRJNA631951) | gut metagenome | biome: gut microbiome; feature: rumen; material: fiber-attached | host: Bos | place: Iran: Karaj | collected 2018-10
AAGGTTGGCCGAGTTAACAGATTTTGCTCCGATTGAGATAAAACGAGAAATGTCGCTGAACGATTTTAGCGATACGAGATTAAAGGTAGGTGGGTAAATGTGGTTCCCCAAGAAATATCACTATAACTTCAAAACATTTACAGCTATGAAGATAGATTTGAATGTTAGTGCTGCTTCAAAAGTAGTCTCTATGAGCGGTTGCTCTAAGTCTTCTGAGTATTCATGCGGCATTGCTTATCGCGCTGGCTAAGTAATTGTGATTGATGAGGATAGGGCGGAGTTAATCTGCCCATCCTCGTTTTGTTAGATTAATAAAAGCATTATGGCACGAAAAGATGAAATAAAGAGCTTGTTTGACAGATTGTGCAATACAAATCTTACTGCAGACGATGATATTCCTGAAATATCATCAGAAGATAAGGTAAGAATTGTCAAACTGATTGACGATGCAAAAGCAGAGGCACAACGATTGCATATATTGGATATAATGAACAGAGTATGCAAATAGACTGTAGTGCAATTCATGATTTCTGTATAGCTAGAAAAACAGAAAGAATAGTCCCTTATTATCCTTATCTCCTCGACAACAACGGAGATAGGGGAATGTATAGTCCAAGCCCTTTGCATGGGCGTAGTTATGTTGTAGGTAGAACTGATTCAGGGAGATTCGTTATCAGCAAGGGCAATGGCTTAAGCTATACACAACATACTTTCTTACATACTGGTGAGTTCTTTGATGGCACTTGGGGCTTGCTGCTTCGTCAGGATGCAGAACGTGATTTTATCATGGGGCAAGAGATTGAGGCTCTTGGCATCAAAACTAATCACATGGAATACGTATTAGAACTTGATGTAAAGATAACGTTGCCTAATGGACATAAAGTAAAACCATGTCTGTTGCAATATGATGTAGAATGTCCCTATAGAATCTGTGATGCGGCCTTTATGACTCAAGAACAAATACATACAGAAGTAGCCAAGTGGGAAAAAATGAATGGGCATGGTTATAACAAGGCTCACATGATTGCAGCCAATGTTTTGATTCGTAATCTGCGAGTACTGCATGACCACGATATCCTACACAATGCTATCAGCGAACAGAATTATACATGGGCATTAGAGCTATTGGATTTTGAATTGGCTTGCTCTCCAGCTCATCCTTATACAAGTGAAGATGATATGAGGCATGTAAAAGACTTATTCCCTCGTGAGATAATACAAACTTACGTAATCATAAACTACATAGCTGGAGTGCTTCGAGAAGAAATAGATTTTGCAGAAGTTGATGCCCTCTTCGCTGAATACGGCTTTAATTTAAAACAATTTGTTGTAAGTCAATAATTATCTAAATATGAGTAGTGTAACAGTATCAGTAACTTGCCCTAATTGTGGCAATCCAGTAGTGTTTACCTTGACACCGCCTATTGAGGGTGGTTTCGTACAATGTTGTTATAACTGCTGTGCCAATGTATCAGGATCGTATAGTTGGGATAGTCATGGCGGTGTTCGTCTTTACTATGTACGTTCAAGTGGCGGCTATAAGAAAAGATAAAGAATAGATTATAGAGAATGTGGTATCTGATATTTATTAAATCAAACATGTCGGGGTCGCAATATTTCTCGAAAATGAGGCTGTCGAAACCCAAGTCCATCGCTAGATACTGAAGGTAATTACGACTTTTGTTGCTATATTTTTCTTTTTTTTAGTTGTTCGAATAAAGTGATTGGAATATGAAACACAGATTTAAGTTGATGGTACCGCTGACCTATAAGGATGTAGTAATAGAAAGCGACGAGGTAGAACTGACTGACCAAGATGTTATACAGATTAAAAGACTGGTGACAGAAAGTCGTTGTAAGCGATATGGCTTGATGCCGATATTGGAGAAAAATGCACCAGAACTATATAACAGGTTATGGGCTGCTATAGAACAACCTCTTCATAACGTCATCATAGAGGACGGGCGAAAGAACGGTTTCGTTGATGACGAGGATGAGGAGGATGGCGGTCTTGAGATGGATTGCGTTAGTTATATTTGTCAAATACCTCATTTTGCAAAATTATAATGAGAGACCCATTTGGAATTAACAAGATGCTAGCAGAATTGAAAGCGTATTGCAAGGAGCAAGGCTTTGAATTTCCCATAACTTGGCTTGGCAAGAGAGACGATATTTTAGTACCATTTGCCGTGCCATTACATCTTTTCAGCCGAGATCAGCTGTTCGCTTATGATGGGCATGTTGTATTCGTGTTGAATGATGACGTTGCAGGCATGGATAGACTACAGACCTGCCTCAGTCAATTGACAGAGCCTATGTTGTTGACAGTACAGTTGAAAGAATCCTCTCTGAGAGACAAATATGAGGGTGTTGGCATGAAACTTGCACCTACAAGATGGTCGGACAACGAGGGCAATGAGTATGAAGTTTATATAAAGGGCGGCATGGATATGGAAACTTTTGGCCACCTCATGGAGCAAATGGAGTACATAGGCAGCAATATTATATATAAAGGATTATGAAAGAGGCAAAGTTTTATGTTGACTATTGTTTCGAGGCTGGTGAGAATGATTCCCTGAGTGGGCGTTATCAGTTTGGCATCAAGTTATCTGATGGTGAGTATGAGGAACTATATAATGTCTGGTATAGTGGCAATTGTGAGTTAAACAGTTGGGTTACCGAATGGGATGGCCATGATGCCTTGTACTGTAAAATCAATGATGCAGCAGTCATGGCATTGAGGCAGCACTTGGAGCAAGTTGATGACATAACCAAAGCCCCACTAAACACATATTGGGAATTATCTGCTGAGACACAAAAGGCATTTTGAACTATGGAATACAATCAGGCTTTGAATAAGGTCCTTCCGATTACTCTACACTCTGAGGGTAATGATGATGGCTTCTTGGTAGAGACTTATTGCCAAGAAGGGATTGTTGATGGAAAATGGGTAGAAGCACATGTTGAGATTAAGAAAACGGTGAGTGACCTCATCGAAGAGGACGGTGCCGTGTTTGCTGTTGTCAATGGCTTCAAGAAACTTATAAAATGTCCCAATATGCCTTATTTCCGTATAGGTGAGGATGTCCACAGTCTAGCATCAAACGGTTTCGAAGGTTGTACAGAGTTGAAGCAACTTGATATTCCATATACCATTGATGATAATAACATAGAGCAGGCAACAGAACACTTAGATCCCAATGTCGAGTGCAAGATATGGAACTGGCCTTACAATGCCTTAGAAGAAGTCACAAAGGAAATAACAGACGGTTGGACTGACGAATATGGGTACATCTACAGCCAAGACCGTAAAACGCTTCTGAGGGCTTCAAGAAGGAAACGTGAATACTTTATCCTTGAGGGGTGTGAAAAGATAGAGAGGACAGCATTCTTGGGATGCAGATTTGAAACAGTACACGTTCCTTACACTTGTGACCTTGACAGGGTTGATGCCTCAGAATATCCTATCTTTGGTAATGACAGAATCAGTGGATGCGTAGTTCAATGGCATGTGCCTTATGCTGAACAAGACTGCGAAACTGATGCATTATGCACAAGGGATAAAGAAGATGATATTGTGGTGAAGGACTTTATAAGATACTCAAAGAGTGGAAAACGTCTCTTGTCTGCCGTAGTAGGGTTCGACAAAGATTACTATGAAATTCCTGATGGCGTTGAGACCATCTGTGACTTTGCTTTCTCCATTAGTGAGAAGCCTCTTATACTCTCAATCCCTTCTACGGTGAAGGTGATAGGAGATTATATCTTTGGTATAGGTGATGGTCGGATAATTATTAGGTAAAAAGATAACAGTAAAAGACAGGTAACAGCCACCTGGTTTCAAGAGGTCACACACTGGCACGGCATTATATTGGTAACAGAAATGGCGTGCGGAAGGCATGTTGTATTGGGTAAAAAAACGGGGAGAGAAGATATTTTATGCGTAGCATACAATAAAAAGAGGCATTGTCAGTTAATATAGTAACAATGAGCAATTGCAAATGACGATATATTTTCTTTGTGCATTTATATTAAGTATGATTTGTGGGGCTTTCTTCACGCCTGCCATCCTAGGATATTGCAAGCGGAAGAAACTCTACGACATTCCCAGTGAACGCAAGATTCACGCCAACGCCACGCCACGACTGGGCGGCATTTCCTTCTTCCCCAGCATGATGCTGGCATTCGTTGCCATATTGATATACCTCTGGAAAAGCAACCCAGAAGTTATACCCGTCAATATTTGGAGTGCAAGTTTCATCGTCGGTCTGGCCCTTATCTATGTGGTGGGCATCATCGACGACCTGGTAGGCCTGAATGCCAGCACGAAATTCACCGCCCAGATCATTGCAGGCAGTCTGCTGCCGATGACAGGACTGTACGTGAACAACCTCTATGGCTTTCTGGGAATCTATGAGATACCTGGATTTGTAGGCATACCGCTGACCATCTTCGTCATCGTGTTCATCAGCAATGCCATTAACCTCATAGACGGCATCGACGGACTGGCCAGCAGTCTCTCCCTGTTAGCCTTTGCCGGATTTCTGACGTACTTTGTTCACTACGAGGTATATATGAACACCTACTCGCTGCTCATAGCAGGCATGATGGGTGCTTTGGTCGTCTTCTTCTATTTCAATGTCTTTGGGAAAGCGGAGAAGAACACCAAGATCTTCATGGGCGACAGCGGTTCGTTGTCGTTGGGCTTTACGCTGGGCTTCTTTGCCGTAAAGACAGCCATGAACAACCAGAACATCTGGGACTACAGGCCAGAGGCTTTCTTGGTGCCCGTCACCTTGATCTTCATTCCAATAGCCGACGTGGTAAGGGTCACGCTGTATCGTCTGTTTAAAAGGCAGCCGCTATTCAAGGCCGACAAGAACCACATCCATCACAAGTTGATGAGGACCGGACTGAACCAGCATCAGGTGTTGGTCGTCATCCTGTTGCTGACAATAGTGATCTACGTGATGAATTCCCTGCTCTTCCCCACCCTGTCGTCGACCCTCATCATCGGAATAGACATTCTAATCTTCCTGCTCGTCAACATGGTTATTAACCTTAGAATGAAACCTGCCTCATGAAACGCGCCATAGACTGCTTTCTGGCGGCATGCTGCCTGATTATCTTCTCGCCATTGTTCCTGATATGCTATCTGTCCATTAAGATTGGCGGCGGACCAGCCATCTACAAACAAGAGCGTATAGGAAAAGGTGGCCGTCCCTTCTATATCTACAAATTCCGCAGCATGGTTGTTGACGCAGAGAAGGAAGGTGCCGAACTGGTGCAGCAGGACGATGACCCAAGATTGACAAAGATAGGAAGAATACTCCGTACGCACCATCTGGACGAACTGCCACAGTTGTGGAACGTATTCATTGGCGACATGGCCTTTGTGGGCTACCGTCCTGAGCGCCAATACTATATCGACCAGATTATGGAGCACGACCCTCGCTACACGCTGCTGTACAAGACACGACCGGGTGTCACCAGTTATGCCACGCTGCACAATGGGTATACGGACACGATGGAGAAGATGTTGCGACGACTGGACTTAGACCTCTATTATCTGGAGCATCAGTCGTTCAGGATGGATGTCAAAATTCTGATGAGCACATTCATCAGAATCGTCTCAGGCAAAATCTTCTAATATTTCCGGAATGTCAGCCGGACATTGGCCGACTCCAGCCGCATATTGCTTGAGTTGAGTTCCAATATCCTGAAGAATTCCTCCAACTGATACACACCATAGACATTGAGTTGTGTGGCATCCGTTATAGGAGTGTCATCACTTGTCTCTGTGAAGCGACCCGAGAGATAGGGATTATACAATTTCAAGACCCTGTCGCCATGCTCGAAACTGAATATCAGTTCGTCGGCACCTCGCATCACCAGCAGATGTCCCTGAAAGGCCCAATTCAGGCCACCGCCAATCTGACGACCGTCACAGACCTCGCCCGTCTTCAGATTCTCAAAGGTGGTCATCTGCCATAGCCCGTCCAAGTCGCCATTATCAGAGGTCACAATATCGCATGAAGCCAGCACGGAACAGAGGGTCACCAGTATATAAACAAAAATCCTTCTCATAGTCATTATTTCTTCTTTAGTTGTAAGAAACCTGTTTTTGTCACCGTCAGTTGCAGACCGACATTCTTCCCGTATATCTCGCCTGTATCCAGACCGAAGGCAGCCTTCACGGCCCACTGACGGGGAAACTGATAGGAAGCCTCGGCCAGCAGACTGAAATTCTCCCTCGGATCAGGATAGAGATTATCATAGGTGCCATAGCCACGCTGCCAGGTAGCCAGCAGACGGTAATGCAAGCGGGCAAGAGGGTCGCCGGAGAATCCGAAATGCCAGGCCACGAAACGGTTGTTGAGCACATAGATGGTATGATCCTCATTGTACAGAGGCGACAGATACAACGGGTTGCCCATGACCATGCCCCAATGCTGCCATCCTGTGTACAGACCATGATTATAGAAATGGTCGCGTCCACAGAGATGCTCATTGATGGCAGCGGTATGATCATGATAGATGGGACCACCCTGGTACTTGGTGTAAAGATATTCCACCACAATATCATTCAGCCATGGGTTCTCCTTCAGTTTCAGTTCCGCACCCAGCATCCAGTCCTTGAAGTCATGCAGGAAATAGCGGTTGTCCTTTCTCACCCAGGCTTCATCACCTTTACCCCACCCTGCATAACTGACATGAAGCATCGAAGAATTGTCCTCGAAGAAATGGTCGGCATAGACACCCAGGTTCCATTTCGGATAGTCAAAGTTCACACGGGCCACCCAACTGCCCAAATGGTTACCTTCCGCATTATGCCAGTCACCATCGGTAGCATCGTTGCCTCCAGGGACAAGGGCATGGAAGAAAGCCCCCAAGCCCTTATCGGCGTTGATAACCGTCTCTTGCGGACCGTCAAAAACATGCAGAGTGCCTCCAAACTGGCAAGCCATCTCCAGGCCGAACTCTACCGTGATATTCTTAGAGCCGATGCGCAGATAGCCTGCCTTAGAGTGATAGAGGGCATGCTCAGTATAGCGACTCTGCTGACGGGTAAAATCCTTCTGCCATCCGTCGTCCGTCGTCATGCCGTATGCCACATGTCCCTTGACAGCCAGCCACTGGCGGGTATAGGGAACCACCCAATAGTCGGGCAACGAGAGTCGGACGGTGGGCACTGGTCGGGCATTGATGCCGAAAGTCTGCGAACCGCTGCTCAGTTCCTGGTTTTTCAATTCCATTGGCTGCTCCTTGCTGCCAACGGTAAGGAGCCCTTTCAGCCAGCGCAGTTCGCCGTAAGCCTGATGGACGACAAACGTACTGGTAAAGCCACCGGCAACCGCCAAATCAAGACCAGCCCCCCATGCCCATCGACGGCTGGAATCGTTGTCTATAGAACGGAAGGCACCTGCGCGCACGTAGCCATTGGTCTTATCCAACGAACTCAGACCATATTTGTTGGCATTGAGCCACAATGGGGTGTGGTCGCCACTGGCAGCCGTCACCTGCGCCTCTGTCAGCACCTCTATCTGTGCCTGCGTCAAGCCGCAAACAAGAAGTGCCATAACCGTAAAAAAGCATTTCCGCATCATCATTCTTAGCAATTTCGATGCAAAGATAAGAAATAAAAACGAGATATAGGGATTTTCCCCCTACTAATTAGGGAAAATCCTTTGTATACTCCACAAAAAAGCAGTTACTTTGCAGCAGAAACAAGAAACAGAATGTATAACAACTAAAATAATACGATTATGAAGAAGATGATATTTACCCTTGTTACCATGCTGACGATAGCAGTATCGGCTAACGCCATGTCTTACGAGCAGGCACGCAACGAGGCTCTCTTCCTGACCGATAAGATGGCCTACGAGTTGAATCTCAGCGATGCCCAGTACGAGGCAGCCTATGAGATCAACCTCGACTACCTGATGGGAGTGACCAGTTATAACGACGTGTTCGGCACCTATTGGGAGCGCCGCAACCTCGACCTGAGTTACATCCTCTATTCCTGGCAGTGGGATCTCTTCCGTGCAGCCACCTATTTCTATCGTCCCCTCTACTGGGAGGGAGGCTACTGGCACTTCGGCATCTATGCACGCTATCCGCACCGTGACTACTTCTACTTCGGCCGCCCGCACTTCTATGCCACTTATCGCGGCGGACACAGTTGGCGTGTCAATGGTCGCAGTTTCTACGAGGGACGCCACGACTACTTCCGTCCCAGCAGACCACGCGACCAGCACTTCGGAATGCGCAACGGATGGGATCGCGGTGACTATCGCAGCAACTACGGGCACAGTTCAACCCGCGTGACTGCCGACCACCATCGTGGCACCATTGGCCACGGCAGCCATGACAGAGGAGGTTTCTCTGGCGATCGCAGCACCAACGGTCGTTTTGACAACAACCATGGTAGCGGTAGTTATAGAGGGACGGGACGCAGCAACGGCTCGTTTGAGGGCAACCGCAGCATCAACAACAACAGAAGCACCAACACATTTGAGGGCAACCGCAGTTTCAACAACAACAGAAGCACCAACACATTTGAGGGCAACCGCAGTTTCAACAACAACAGAAGCACCAACACGTTTGAGGGCAGCCGTAGCCACAGCAGCAACGGATATCATGGCAGCGGCTCATTCCAAGGCAGCCGCGGCAACAGCGGAGGCAGCCACGGTTCAGGTTCATTCCAAGGCACCCGAGGCGGAGGTTCCATGAGTTCAGGTAGCCACGGAGGCGGCCATCATGGAGGCGGTCACAGCGGAGGCGGTCGCTCTGGCGGAAGCAGAAGGTAAATTGATTGTTAAAGGATAAAGTGAGCATTAAATGCCGAGGACTCGTACCTCGGCATTTGACATTTTATCAACCTCATTCATCTGTTTGTTGTAAAACACAGCCTGCACGGCTTTATTGATGATGCCATGACCAACGGCCAACACCTGCTGGTCAGGATATGTGTTTCGGATGAACTGCAGGAACTGTCGGGCACGTTCTTTCATCTGTGGCAACGACTCCACATTCTCCGGCCACACCTTATCTCTGATATCAGGAATAAACATCCCCGTGAAGTCGCCCCAGTCACGTTCACGCAGCAAGGGTGTGGTCATCACCTTCAAGCCATGCGGTTCGGCAATAATGCAGGCCGTCTGGACAGAGCGCCGCAGGTCGCTGGCGATAATAGCATCAAGGTGCACGTCCTTCATCTCGTCGCGCACCTTTTCTGCCTGTTTGATTCCCGTCTCGTTCAGTTCGCCTGGCATCTGACCCTGCAACACCTGTCGCACATTGTCGAAAGTCTCACCATGGCGAACCAAATAAAGTGTTGTCATACGCCTGTCACGATACCCTCGATATACGTCTTCACGATATGGATACCCGTGTGGTTGTCACCGCCCCAGGGGATGATCAGGTCAGCGAACTTCTTGGTAGGCTCGATGAACTGCTCGTGCATCGGCTTGAGCACCTTCTCATAGCGGTCAAGCACCATCTCCACCGTACGGCCTCGCTCCACCACGTCACGCCGGATATTCCTGATCAGCCTCACATCATTGTCAGTATCCACAAAGATCTTCAGGTCCATGATGTCGCGGAGTTTCTTATTATGAAGCGCCATGATGCCTTCGATGATGATGACAGGCTTGGGCTCCACATGGACGGTCTCTTTTTGACGGTTGCTCTCTATATAAGAATAGGTGGGCTGCTCGATGGCCTCACCGTTCTTCAGTTTGCGCACCTGTTCCGTCAGCAGTTTCCAGTCAAAGGCATCAGGATGGTCGAAATTGATGGCCTTCCGTTCCTCGGGCGTCATTCCTGTTGTATCGTTATAATACGAGTCGATAGGAACTACCGCTACACAATGTGGCGGTAATGCCTGGGCTATCTTCTTGACGACGGTAGTCTTGCCAGACCCTGTACCGCCGGCTATACCAATAATAGTCATCTGTATTTACGATTAGACAATTTACAATTTTGGCAAATTCTCCTTATTTCACCTCTTTGATAATATATACAACCGTGGGGAAGTGGTCACTATAGCCGTCGAGCCACACACCACCGGCATGAGTACGGAGAGAATTGCCCTTATACTTGCCCTCTTTCTGAATGAGATAGTCACGACGGAACACCTGATGGGCAAAATATTTCAGCGTACTATAGTCCTTCTTCTTCTGAGGATCAAGCAGAGAATACGACAGGATGATCTGGTCAAACAAATTCCACTTGCCATCATAGCAAAGGGTACCGTTACCGTTGACCAGGGTGTCCCACCAAGGATTCCATAGCCCGTCCGGCTTCACATCGGCGGCCTTACGCTTGGCTCCAAGTGCGACAGCCATTGACGGATCCTGTGGGTCGTCGTTCATATCACCCATGACGAAGATCTTCACATTGGGATCGTCCTTGAGCAACGAGTCTTTGACGGCACGAATCTGACGCCCGCCCAACTCACGGTAGAAAGGGCCCGAGAAGCGTGAAGGCAGGTGATTGACGATGATGGTGACATGCTCATCGGCCAGAGTACCGCTGACCGTCAGGAAGCCACGCGTATAATAACTGCTGTCCTGAACACGTTCCTGAACAAAAGGCACCAATTTGACGTCACGCACCTGGAAGAACCGCGGATTATAGAGCAATCCACAATCGACACCACGGCGGTCAGGACCTTCAATATGTACGAACTGGAAATTACGGGCCTTCAGAGGTTCTTGATTACAAAGATCTTCCAGGCACTTGGCATTCTCCACCTCACTCACGCCGATGACGGCACATCCCACAGGAATCTTGTCAGTACCCATCTCCGACAGCACGCGAGCCAGGTTCTGCAACTTATGCGAATACTTCAAACCGTTCCAACGGTAACTGCCATCGGGCAAGAAGTCATAGTCGTTCTTACCATAGTCGTGACAGGTGTCGAACAGGTTCTCCAAATTATAAAACCCCACCCCGTAGAGTGCAAATTTCTTTTCGCCAGCCCAGGCTGCACTGGTTCCAATGAGGAACAAAAGTGCACATAATGCAATTGTCTTTTTCATATCAGATCAGTAATAATGGTGCAAAGATAAGAAAATTATTTGAAATATTTTTGGATTTTCGTATTTTTTTCTTAATTTTGCAGCAAATAACTGTAACTCAAATCTATATTTATGAACAAAAAGCTGAAACTCTTGGTGTTGGCGCTTTGCGTTTCCCCCGCTGCCATGGCTCAGGACATTGACTCGCTGAGTTATCAGGCTATGCAGGACGAGCAGGCCTTCACCTTCACGGAAGCACAGCTGGGCGAAGACGACGACATGTCGGCTAATGTCACCATTACAGGCTCAAACTCCAATGTCTACGCCTCGCAGGTGGGTTATCTCTTCAGTACCATGCGCTTCCGTTACCGTGCTTTTAACCAAAAGTACAACGACATCTACATCAATGGTGTCCAGATGAACGACATGGAGACAGGCCAGTTCCGTTATTCTTTGGTGGGCGGCCTTAACCAGCAGACACGTGGCATGGAGAATTCTCTTCCTTTCGAAGACAACAACTACTCCATGTCGGCTTTGGGCGGCTCCAACAACTACAATTTCCGTCCATCGTCATTCGCCACTGGACACCGCATCACCTTGAGCGGTGCCAACCGCAACTATACGTTGCGAGGCATGTACACTTATAATAGTGGTGTCATGGAGAACGGATGGGCCTTCTCTGCCAACCTGACTTACCGCTGGGCCAGTCCCAAGACGGCCTATGTCGACGGTACGTTCTACAACTCGCTGAGTTATTTCTTCGGCGCAGAGAAGATCATCAACGACCAGCATCGTCTGTCGCTTGTCACATGGGGTAACCCCACAGAGCGTGCCTCACAGGGTGCTGCCACTGACGAGATGTACTGGCTGGCCAACGACCGCTACTACAACCCCTACTGGGGCTACCAGAATGGGCACATCCGCAACTCGCGCGTGATTAACGACTTCGCTCCCACGGTGATGATGACCTGGGACTGGAAGATCAACAACCAGATGAAGTTGGTCACTACGCTGACCGGACGCTATTCTATTTATAAGAGTACACGTCTGAACTACAACAACTCAGACAACCCTCATCCCAACTATTACAAGAACCTCCCGTCGAACTATTACGACGTGTGGAGTGAATACGATGAGAACAACATCAACCAGACAGAATATGGTCTGAGTGGTTGGTTGCGCGCCAAGAACCTCCTGTCAGGCTATCAGGCTGACCGCCAGATCAACTTCGACAAACTCTATTATGCCAACAAGCAGGCCAACCTGCAGGGAGCCGATGCCATGTACTACATCCAGGCAAAGAACAACAACAACCTGAACATCTCGCTGTCGTCCAACCTGAATGTCGACCTGACCAAAGACCAGCATCTGGCACTCGGATTCCAGTTAGCCAGCAACAAAGGTATGCACTACCAGACCATGGAAGACATGCTGGGAGCAAACATGTACCACAACATCAACACTTACGCCCTGGGCACATACTCTGCCCTCGACCCGGAGGTACAGTATGATGCCAACAACCCCAACGCTGTGGTGCGCGAAGGCGACCGTTTCGGCTATGACTACAACATCCTTGTAGACAAAGCCAGTTTCTGGACCACCTACAGCGTCAACACCGGCAACACCCATGCCTTCATTAGCGGACGTATCGGTGGTGTGGAGATGCAGCGCGATGGTAAGATGCGCAACGGTATGTTCCTTAACAACTCATACGGCAAGAGCGGTACCGCCCACTTCCTGGAAGGTGGTGGCAAGATGGGAGCCGTGATCAACCTGGGTCATGGTCATACCCTCTCCGGCGGTTTCGGCATCGATGTCCGTGCTCCGCAGGCTCAGGCAGCCTTCGTATCGCCTGAGATGAACAACGACTTCGTTGTTGACCTGAAGAACGAGAAGAACTACTCCGCAGAAATCGGCTACCAGATGCAGAACTCATGGCTGAAGGCCAACATCATGGCCTATGGTGCTATCGTCAAGGACGCTACCGAGTGGCAGAACTTCTATTTCGACGATATCAACTCCTTCTCTTATGTCTCTATGACAGGCATCAACAAGGAGTACTACGGTGTGGAATGGGGTCTGAATTTCAAGGTGAGCGATGCCTTCAACGTGAAGACCATCGGTACCGTCAGTGAGGCCCGCAACACCAACAACGCTCAGGTATGGTACATGAGTTCCACCAAGGGAACCTTCAACGATGCCAACAACAACCAGCCCGAAATAGTATATAATAAGAACATGCGCGAGGCCAGCACCCCGCTCACGGCACTCAGCCTCATCCTGAGTTACCACAAGAGCGGCTGGTTTATCGACCTCAGCGGTAACTATTATGATCGTATCTACCTCTCCTATTCACCATCTTACCGTTACCAGTCTACTATAGAGAAACGCTATAAGAACCTGGGCGAGGAAGTCTATGAAATAGAGAATGGTGTGGTCACCACGAAACCTTTAGACAGTGCACTGGAACAAGCCAAAGGCAAAGGCGGATTTATGCTTGACCTCTCCATCGGTCGCAGCCTCAGACTGAAGCATGGCCGTTCGATGAGCATCAACCTGATGATCACCAACTTGCTGAACAACCAGAGCATCGTCACTGGCGGCTACGAGCAGAGCCGTGCCGACTATACTTCCAGCGGCAACGAGCGCGCCTACAAATTCTCGAAGAACCCCTTCAGATACTATGCTTACGGCATCAATGGTATGCTCAACATTGCTTACAAGTTCTAATTTAAAAACTGACGATTATGAAAAAGATACATTATTTATTATTAGCACTTGTATGCGGACTCTTTGTCGGCTGTATGGACAAAGATTGGGATGAGCCTGGTACTGACAGCAGTCTCTATGGCAACCCCAACATCAAGGAGACCAATGTCATCTCCATCCAGGATCTGAAAAACAAGTTCAGCACGGAGGTGTCGACAGAAGGCAAATACAAGCAAATCACTGAGGAACTGCAGATTAAGGCCGTGGTAACCGCCAATGACATTCAAGGCAACATGTACAGCGAGATTGCCGTACAGGATGCTACGGGTGCCATCTTCATCGGCATTGAACAGGGTGGCGTTTTCGGTTATCTGCCTGAAGGTACCGAAATCCTCGTTGACCTGAAGGATCTCTATATCGGCAACTATCGCAAAAGCCCCACCATCGGAGTACCTTACACCAACAAAGATGGCGATGTCAGTGTCAGCCGTATGAATCGTTTTCTCTGGCAGGATCACTTCACCTATACAGGCTATCGCATGCGCATCGAGCCAGAGGTCTTTGCCGACGGCAACACCAAGACCACTTGGAACATTAGCAAGGATGCAGGAAAACTGGCCATCCTGAAGAATGTCAGCATCAAGAATGGCGGCTACTACAACTCTGACACCAAGCAATATGTCAGCAATGTGCCCTTCATACCTGGTGAGTCCACATTCTCCCACCCCGACTACTCTACCTCATGGTATTTCAAAGAGCAGCCCGACGGACAGTCTGGCGGTGTGCAGATCTACACCAGCAACTATGCCGACTTTGCTGCCATGAAATTGCCTACCGGCAAGGTCAACATCACTGGCGTGGTCAAGCGCTACCGTGACCAGTGGGAATTCATCATCCGCTCGCTCGACGACATCGAGGAAGTGAAATAAGAGTTGAAAATTGATAATTGATAATTGAAAATTAAGTATTATGAAAAAGATATTATATAGCATGATGGCCATGGCCATCGCAGCATTCACCTTCACCGCCTGTGAAGATGTGCCCGAGCCTTACAACAATCCGTATGCCAATGCAAAAGGCGAGGAAGTTGTAGAAGTTGACCCTGTAGGAAGTGGTACTAAAGACGACCCATGGAACGTCACAGCATTAGCCAACGCCTGTGAGGGGCTTGCTGAAGGCGCTTTCCTGAAAGATGGAGCAGAAGTTTATGTAAAAGGTTTCGTTGTGGAGACAACAGAGGTTTCTGCCCAGTATGGCAATGCCACCTATTATATTTCTGATGTTGCCAAGAATGGTAAAGTACGTTTCTATGTCTTCCGTGGCAAACTGCTTGACGGTGCATCCGTGACTGATGCTAACGACCTGAAGGTAGGCGACGAGGTGATTGTTTGCGGTAAGGTTAAGAACTACAAACCCACCAGCGGTGATGCTGTTCTCGAATTCGACCAGGGCAACTACCTCGTATATCTCAATGGAAAGACTTCTGGTGGCGATAAGCCTTCTACAGATGCAAAGAAAGCCACCGTTAGTGAATTTCTGGCTGCTGCCGAGAGCACTTCTGAATGGTATCAACTGACAGGTACTATAACACACTTGGAGGATGGAACCTATAAGAACAGCACTCAATACGGCAACTTCGACCTCGTTGACGAGACTGGTAGTGTCTATGTGTATGGTGTCGTTGCAGAAAAGGGCGGTTCCAAGGGGCAGTTTGCTGCGCTGATGGCCGAAAAGGGCATCAAGGACGGTTGCAAGATCACCATCATCGGTAATCGCGGAGCCTATAATGGAAATGCTCAAGTCACTAATGCCTACTTCGTCAGTGTTGAAAGTGGCAGCGGTACAGATGTTCAGACCGTTGGCTCAAAAGATGCTCCCAAGAGTATCTCTGAAGCCTTGGCTGCCATCAATGCCATGGAAGATAATGCCACTTCGGAGGAGTTCTGGTTTGTTAAAGGCAAGGTGGTCAAGGTGACAACCAATCAGACTAATTTCGAGAAATACGGAAACCTGAACTACCTCATTTCCGAGGATGGAACTGAGAACAATACAATTACGGTCTATTCTGGTGATGGCCTCAATGGAGAAAAGTTCACTGGCATTGACGCACTTGGAGCAGGTGATGAAGTGATTGTATATGGTCAACTACAGAAATACGTCAAAAATGGTAATATGACACCTGAGATTGCCAAGGGCAACTATCTGGTATCGCTCAACAAAGGAGGCAGCGGCGAAACCCCTTCAGGTGAGACTGGTTCATTAACCAATCCCCTAACTGCTTCTCAGGCATTCGACCTGGTTGCCGCCATGGAATCCGGTGTTACCTCTGAAGCCGACTACTATGTGAAAGGTAAAGTGTGCAGCGTTAAATATACTTTCAGCGCACAATTTGGCACTGCCACCTTCAACATCTCTGACGATGGCAACACAAGTGACAAGGAATTCATCGCCTATAGTTGCTACTACTTTAACAACGAGCCTTGGAAAGAAGGCGATACACAGATTCAAGTAGGTGACGAAGTGATTGTTTGCGGCAAAGTCATTAACTACAATGGCAACACACCCGAATTCGCCAGCAAGAAGAGCTATCTGGTGTCGCTCAATGGAAATGGTAATAGCGACCAAGGTGGTGGCAGCGCAACGACCTCAACCATTACAATGGCAGACTTTGGACTTGAGAATCAAGCAGAACTCACTACCCTGACCGCTGGTGATGGTACAAAACTGACATTCTCGCAAGAGGGTGGTTCTAATGCACCCAAGTATTACACTTCAGGTAATGCCGCCCGTATGTATGCACTGAATTCTTTGACAATTACGGCAAACAAAGCCATGACGAAAGTGGTGCTTACATGTGCCATGAATGGAGCAAATCCTGCAAATGGCAACGATACAATGTTTGGCGAGGCTGGTGGTTCTAAGGTGACCACTAATAAAGACAGCGACACCCAGGTCACATTTAGCAACTTTAACAACAGCACGCTGAAAATCGTGAATGATCATACCGCAGCAAGCTCAGGTACACAATTGCGAATTGTAAGCATTGAAATTACTTTTGCACAGTAAAGTATAATTAGTCAATAAAAACAGGCTGCACTTTACCGCGCAGCCTGTTTTTTATTGATGGCTATTCTTAGAATTGCTTCTTTAGCGACGCTTCATCTTGACAATAATAGTCACCTTGCCACTATGGTAGTGGGTGTGTCGGCCAGAGAGACGAAGCATATAGATGCGTGCCTGCTGTGGTGTCTCACAGGTGAGGGTCAGCGTCTGCTCATCGCCTTGCTGCTGTTGGGTAAAAGTGCCTGTTTCCTTCTCGCTAATAAAAGCATTGCGGAACTGTGCGGCCTGATGACCAGGCACCTGCAGCACCTTAACCACCTTCTGCACCTGACGGGTTTCCGGATCACGCTCCACAACAGAGGTGAACTTAGAGGAACCAACGGTGGAATAGTTCTCCACCATCTTGTCGATACTGTTCTGAGCACCGGCAGACATCGTACCCCCAAAACTAAGCAACAACAGAAGTATAAGATATTTCGCAAATGTAATCATATCTTTCATTTCTCACTTTTCATTTCTCATTCTTTAAGAAGTTCCTCCATACGGCGGCGTTCATCAGGGTCACCAATACCCTGCAGTACGTCGGCCTCGGCTTCACGCACCAGGTTCTGGGCGGTCAGGGTGTTCTCTATATGATCGGCAGCAGCCAACGTCTGTTCTATCTGTGGCCGAATCTCATGCAGGTCATCTATTCGCTGCCCATCAACAATCATATAGGAACCTTCATACCGACTGGCGAACTGCTGCCAGTGGTAGGAGCGATAGCCCGTCACCCCTATTATTAATAATGCAACGGCGGCAGAGATGGCAGCAAGGTAACGGAGACGTATCTGCCAACGGATGCGACTGGCCGACTTGCGCAATGCCGTCTCCGGCATACCTGTCAACAGAGAAATCTCACGATAGTCCATCCCCTCCATGTCATGCAGCCGGATGATTGTCTGCTGACGTGGCGGCAGTGTCTCCACGATGTGCATCAGTTGCTCAGTCGACTCATCCTCAGTACTGTAGGCCAGTTCGTCCACCACCGTATCTATATCCGAGAGAGCATCCATTTTACGAGTACGCCGCAAGTAGTTGAGCGACAAATTGCGCACAAGTACTGAGGCAAACGAGTCGATGGGAGTCCGCAAGTGTTCACGCAACAGGCAGAGTTTGAGCATCGCATTCTGCACGATGTCCTCCGCCTCGGCGTTCTGCCCAAGGTAGCGATGGGCCTGCGAGACCAGCATGGGTCTAACGCGTTCCACCTCCCGTTGCAATTCCTCTTGCGTCATTGTAGAAAGATGATTTAGTATTGGTTCAAGCCTGAAGTGTTGATCTTGGCTACACCGCTGGCATCAATCTTCGTTTCATCAGCCGTACCGCTGATATTCACTTTACCTGCACCGCTATTGGTGGCAACCAGACTCTTGCAGTCCACATGCAGGTTGTGTTTGCCAGCACCGCTGCTAGCCAGTTCAAGACGGTCGCCCTTGAAGTCTATATCACTCTGCGAAGCACCACTGAATGTCATGCGTCCGTTACCCTTGGCATCCACCTGCATCTTCATTTTACATGCACCAGAGGCACCGACTTTCAGGGAAGTACAGTTGACCTTGCCCGTGCTGACATGTGCTGACCCGCTAGCCCCAATGGACAATGTCTGGCAAATGACATCCATGAATCGGGCCTTGGCTACTCCACTGAAGTCAAGGCTGAGGTCACTGGTCTCCAGACGTTCAACGCTCAATTTGGTAGCCCCCGAAGTCTTGATACCAGTCAACTTGGGTGCTGTGATGCGGATGACGGGCGAACTGGCATTGCCCATCCTGTCCTTCTTGTTCTTCGTTTTAACAACAAGCGTATGTCCGCTCTCCTCGACGATGGTCTCCAAATCGGGGTTATCACTTTCCTCAACCGTGATGCTGTAATTGTCAGCCTGAGTGAAGAAGACATGGGCTACGCCACTGACACTCAAGGCAGTAAAGTTGTGGAAACTGTAAGAAGAGGTCTGGCGTTCACCGTTTGTACGAGCCAGCATACTGGACGAGTGAAGCCCCATCAGGAGCAGAAGTGCTACTACGATTCGAAAGGTCTGTTTCATAATCACTAAACATATTAAAGGGTTATTATTGATGTTCGTTTCTATCAATAATACACAACGGAGTAACAAATGTGACAATTCCGAGCCACAATTTAAAGAATATTAACGAACAGTCATGTGGAAGCAACCTTGCTTGACCTCATATTTGATATAGCAACGACCATTCTGACGCATATCGTTAAGCACCTCGCTGAGAACAAACTTCAATGTGTCGTTACGGACCTCACGACGACGGGGACCTTCTGGATCCTCAACGGTCTTATAGCGATTGTAGCAGATATCGAACGTGGTGCCATAGAGATGACAAGACTGCTCGGTTGCATTGGGATTGTACTGGCGCAACTTGGCTACATCGACCTGCGAACGGAGCACGCTGGTGACTATGAAGCGATGCAAAGGCACACCTTTCACCTGTAAACTGTCGAAGAATGCCTGACCGATGTCCTGCAACAAGATGGCTGCACGGGGTACCAGATAGGGAATACTGGAATGGAGCGGGTCTATATAATAATAAGGTGAACAGTCCACATAGACCAGTTCGCTCTTGCGGTTCTCTGCATCCAAACGATCCTTCACAGGCTTCACACCCCAATACTGGGCTGCCTGCAACTGCACGGTCTGGCTATCGGGGAAGGCACGCAGATAACTAGGCACGCTCTTAATGCGATGAGGACGCTGACCATCAGCCAGATAGCGTGTCGCCACAGGCTTGGTCTCCGGCACAGGCTTGGTCTCCGGCACAGGCTTAGTCTCTGGTACTGGCTTGGTCTCTGGCACTGGCTTGGTCTCTAGCACCTGATTGTCTAGCTTAGGCGCCGGCTCTTCTGTAGGAACTTCCGTCTGTGCAGTTATCACAGTATCAGCCTTCAGACTGTCAACCGCCTCAGATACTTGTGCCACGGGTTGCGTACTGATACCCGGGAAGGCACATCGCACCAAGGCGAGCATGATAATCAAGATGCCCAGCCCCTCTACATACCGATGTTTACGCTTGTCCTTATCCATACTTTGCGCTTTCAAGTTGCAAAGGTACAAAAAAAAGGGTGCAGAACATCGCAAAGTTACATAAATAATATTAAATTGCGAACGAATTCAAAAATAATTCGTAACTTTGCAGCCTAAATAGCAAACAAAAGAAGGATTATGAATATACTTGAACTGAGTGAACAGGAGATCTTGCGTCGCCAGTCGCTTGACGAACTGCGCAAGATGGGCATCAATCCCTACCCTGCCGCAGAATTTCCTGTAACAGCATGGAGCACAGATATTATTAATGACTTTGTTGACCTGCCCGTCATTGGTAAGGACGAGGAGGGAAATGATGTTCGCGAGGCAGCCACACCCGAGAATAGTCGTATGGTGAGCATTGCCGGACGTATCATGAGCAAGAGTATCATGGGCAAGGCCGCCTTTGCAAAACTACAAGACTCCAAGGGCCGTATTCAGGTCTATGTCCAGCGAGATGCCATCTGTCCTGGCGAGAACAAGGATTTATATAATGTCGTATTCAAGAAACTCCTTGATTTAGGCGACTTCATTGGCGTAAAAGGCTATGTATTCCGTACAAAGACGGGTGAGATTAGCGTTCACGTGATGGAACTCTCCATACTAAGCAAGAGTCTGAAGCCACTCCCCGTGGTGAAGACGGATGCCGACGGTAAGGTGTACGATGCCTTTGACGACCCTGAGTTGCGCTATCGCCAGCGTTATGTCGATCTGATAGTGAATGCCGGTGTCAAGGAGACTTTCCAAAAACGCGCAACCATCATCCGCACCCTGCGCCGCATCCTCGATGACGCTGGTTACACAGAAGTAGACACCCCTATCCTGCAGAACATTGCTGGTGGTGCGTCGGCCCGTCCGTTCATCACCCATTTCAATGCCCTCAACCAAGACATGTATATGCGTATTGCCACAGAACTCTACCTAAAGCGCCTTATAGTGGGTGGTTTCGAGGGAGTGTATGAGATGGGCAAGAACTTCCGCAACGAGGGTATGGACAAGACCCACAACCCAGAGTTCACCTGTATGGAACTCTACGTGAGTTTCAAGGACTTGCTGTGGGGAATGACCTTCACCGAGAACATGCTGGAGCAGATCTGTACGACAGTGAACGGCAAGCCCGAGGTGGAGATTGACGGCAAGGTCATCTCATTCAAGGCTCCCTTCCGCCGTCTGCCTATCCTGGACGCCATCAAGGAGAAGACAGGATTCGACTGTGACGGCAAGACAGAAGACGAGATTCGTGCTTTCTGTAAGGAGAAGGGCATGGAGGTCGACGAGACCATGGGTAAGGGCAAGCTCATCGATGAGCTCTTCGGAGAGTTCTGTGAGGGCACCTTCATCCAGCCTACCTTCATCACCGACTATCCT
>JAEEGL012397644.1_pt1 | contig 21255 bp, 16 predicted proteins | sample 9134231 | NCBI WGS metagenome assembly JAEEGL01 (sample SAMN16246548, study PRJNA631951) | gut metagenome | biome: gut microbiome; feature: rumen; material: fiber-attached | host: Bos | place: Iran: Karaj | collected 2018-10
AAATCTAACGGTCACCGTCAGTATCTGAGCAAGATCCAGATTGAAAACATCACTGAATAATCAACCCGAAAAAACTAAAGAGATATGGCACACAAAAAAGGTGTAGGTAGTTCCGAGAACGGTCGTGAGTCAGCTAGCAAGCGACTCGGAGTGAAGCTTTTCGGTGGACAAGCCGCCATTGCTGGCAACATCATCGTTCGTCAGCGCGGCACGAAGCACTATCCCGGCAGGAACGTCGGCATGGGCAAGGATCACACGCTGTATGCCTTGTGCGACGGCATCGTCGAGTTCCAGAAGAAGAAAGAAGGCAGGTCCTTCGTCAACATCCTTCCTGTTGAAGGTCAAATCACTGAATAATCGCATTCATAGCATACCGTTATATCCCGGCTGTCGTAAAAGACGGTCGGGATTTTTTATGTCACGTCGAGACCATTTCACCCAAAATGCGTATTTTTGCGCATCATTCAACAAACCCATGATGACAAAAGCAAAGACTTTCTTGATCCTGATCGCCACTATGCTGCTCGCTGCATGCCAGACGACACCTTCGACTAACCTCGACAGAATAGAAGACCTCAAGAAACAGCTGACCGACGATGCCGCCACACTGGATCGACTTGAAGCCAACGAATTCGCACAGCTCGAGGCCGACTTCATGGCCTGCGACTCAATGCTACGCTACTCCTCGCCCGAAACCATCGACGAAGCTTTTGCAAAACTCCAACTGACGAAAGCCTACATCGAGCAATTCAAGATCACCCGACCTACAATAAAAGCCGACATCGACTCAACACTCTATAGACTCGACTGCCTCCGTTCCGATATCAAGAGCAATTACCTATCCGACTCATTATCAACTATCTATCTCGATGATGAAGCGCAACATGCAGAATTGCTGAGCAACCAAGTGAGTTATTTCAAAGACCGCTTCGGCACCTGCCAAGACGAGCTCAACAACCTCAAACCTTAAAACGAGCCGCTGTCATGAAACCTCGTCGCATCTTATTGCTCTTCATTTGTATTGTCCTTGTCCTGCAGGTGAGTGCCCAAACCGAGAAGGATTCCAAGGTCAAACGATTGGACCCACAACAGAAGGAGCAAATCCAGATTGACGAGCAACTAGCCAGCCAATACTATCGCGAACAAGACTATGAGCAGGCCCGCGACCTCTACCGGAAACTCTACGACAAGACCGAGATGTCGCATTACTTCCAGCAATACGTGGAATGCCTGCTGGCCATGAAAGACTACGACAAGGCGGAACGCGAACTCAAATCGTACGCCAAGAAAAACCCCAGCTATTACAAAGCCGCCGTCGACCTCATCTACGTCTACCTCCAGCAAGGCAAGGACGATAGGGCAAAAAAACAGTTCAACGAACTGACCAAAGACCTGCCCAGCCACGCCCCTACCATCCGTAACCTCAGCTATGCCTTCCAAGCCAGAAACCTTTTCGACATGGCGCTTGCCGTTTTCGAAAAAGGAAATACCTTGCTCGAAGGCAAGGAGACCTTCTACATGGACCAAGCCTATATCTATCAGTCGACAGCAAATTACAAAGAGGCCTTCCGCTATTATTTCCTTGAGTTGGAAGCCCATCCCGGACAATACAACAACATCCGCAACCGCCTTCAAAGCATGATATTCTACGACGTGAACAACAGCATCTCCGATGAGCTGCGCGTCGCCTTGCTCAAACAAGCCCAGGATAAGCCCGACAACCTTGAAATCGCCCAACTCCTCGTTTGGTTCGCCCTGCAACAGGAAGACTACGACATCGCCTTGGCCCAATGCCAGAGTATCGACCGCAAGACCCACGACCAAGACGCTCAAATCAACAACCTGGCGGGCATCTGCCTCAACAACAAACAGTTTGACATCGCCAAACAAGGCTATGCTTATATCTTGGACAAAGGCAAGAGCAGTCCCTTCTACGGACAGGCCTTATGCGGCACCATCAAAGCCGACTACCAAAAGCTACTCGCCACCAACACCACCGACAAACGCGCTTTCTCGCGACTCGAGGAACGCATTAATGAAGCCTACGACGACATAGGAACTAACGACGCAGCCCAGCTCGCAATAATTCAGGCCGATATCCTGACTTTCCATCTCGACAAAACTGAGGAAGCCGTCAAACTGCTCATCGATTTCATTGAACAAACCAGGTCAAAGCAAAGTCAGGCCGAACTAAAGCTGAAACTCGCCGACATCTACCTGCATGATGATGAAGTGTGGGAAGCCACGTTGCTCTACAGCCAAGTCGACAAGAGCCTGAAAGAGGAGCCGCTTGGCCACGAGGCGCGATTCAAGAACGCGCAGCTGCGCTATTTCATCGGCGAATACGAATGGGCAGAGAGTCAGCTGAAAGTGCTGAAAGCCGCCACCTCCAAACTGATCGCCAACGACGCCATGACACTCTCCCTGGTCATCAAGGACAACCTTGAGGTCGACACCACTGGGTGGGAGCTCAACCGTTTAGCCCGGGCCGACTACAGGATCTACCAGCAACGCGAAGACGAGGCCATCGTCCTGCTCGACGAAATTATCGCCACAGGTAACTACGTCAGTAAACCACACGCACTTTTCCGCAAAGGCGAAATTGAAGAAAAAAGGAGATCATTTGACACTGCTGAACAGCTTTATCTTCAAATCGTGGAGCAATATCCCGACAGCTACATGGCCGATGCCGCATTGATGCACGCCGCTTGGATCGAACAAAACGAGTTGAAGAACAAGGAATTAGCCAAGCAACACTACGAGCAATTGATTGACGAATACCCGACAAGCATTTATACGGCGCAAGCTAAGAAAAATTATAGGAAGTTGTGAGTTCAGAGTTTAGTGTTTAGAGTTATGAATAGTGAAGTTAGACCGAAGAAAAGTTTAGGCCAGCATTTCCTGACCGACCAAAGCATCGCCCAGCGCATTGTGGAGCAACTGTCGCCCGACGTGGAGAGCGTCATCGAGGTGGGCGCCGGCACAGGCGTTTTGACCCAATACATGGTGCACGACATCTTGGACAAGTTCCACGTCATCGAAATTGACAAAGAGTCCATCGCATACTTGCAACAGCATTTCCCGATGCTGGGCGAGCGGCTCATCGAGGGCGACTTCCTACGTACCGACCTAAGTCAATTTGGCCAACAAAATATGGCTGTCATCGGCAACTTTCCCTATAATATCAGCAGCCAAATTTTCTTTCAAGTGTTGAAATACAAGAAACAAGTCGTAGAGGTGGTGGGCATGGTGCAAAAGGAGATGGCCGAGCGTATGGCCGCCAAGGAAGGCAGCAAGACTTACGGCATCCTCAGCGTGCTGATGCAGGCCTGGTACGACATCGATTATCTCTTCACGGTACACGAGAACGTCTTCAACCCGCCTCCGAAAGTGAAATCAGCAGTCATAAAGATGCGGCGCAATGCCACGACTGACTTGGGCTGCGACGAGAAGTTATTTGTCAGCATCGTCAAACAAGCCTTCAACCAGCGACGCAAGACCATGCGCAACTCACTACGCCCGATGCTCAACCCCGACATCATCGACAACGAGGTCTTCAACAAACGGCCCGAGCAACTGTCGGTACAAGACTTTATTGCGCTGACAAATTTGATAGGAGAGAATCGGTCTTACTCGTAAAACCGATTCGTTTTCATATACACATACGCTTTTTCCGGCATGAAATGCCGCACGTCACGCCCTTCCTTGACGCATTGGCGGATGAAGGTGGATGAGACCTCCAAAATCGGGGTCTTCAACACCGTTACCGAGGGATAATTGACAAGCTCTCCCCCATCGTATCCCTCGCGGGGAAAGACCAACAGCTCATAATTGTCAAGGATTCTCTGGTATTCGCGCCAGTGTTTTAGGTTCTGCAGGCTGTCCATACCGCAGATGAAGATGAATTCGCTGTCGGGGTATTGCTCCGAAAGGGCGGTCAAGGTGTTGATGGTATACGACGGCGTGGGCAGGTGCATCTCGATGTCGCTCACACGGATGCGCGGATCGTCGCCAATGGCGAGTTGGACCATTTTGAGGCGTTCGTCGTCGTCCAAAAGGTCTTCCTTTTTCTTCAAGGGATTCTGCGGAGTAACCACAAACCACAGCTCGTCCAAATCAGAAAACTCGACGAGATAATTGGCCAGCATCACATGGCCATGATGGATGGGGTTGAACGAGCCAGAGTATATGCCTATTATTTTCATGGCATGGGTGTTGTGGACTTAAAAGTCCAATTCGGGGCGGCTTGACTCAGGGGTATTCAAAAAAGCGGTAACGACTTCCAGGATCTCGCGTTTGGCAGTCTCAAGGTCATCGTTGATGATGGTACGGTCGAACTTGCCTTGAGCGAACTCGGTCTCCCATTCAGCCTTGGCCACACGGTTTTCAATTTCCTCCATGGAGTCGGTGCCACGCTTGATCAAACGCTCGCGCAGGGCCTCCACCGACGGAGCCTGGATGAATACCGAGAGGGCCTGATCACCATAGTGTTTCTTGATATTGACGCCTCCGCAAACATCGACGTCGAAGGCCACGTGCTTGCCTTCTTCCTGCATCTTCGCCACTACGGAGAGCAAAGTGCCATAATAACGGCCTGGGTAAACCTCTTCCCATTCAAGAAACTCGCCATTCTCGACACGTTGCTTGAAGTCTTCCTCCGTAAGGAAATAGTATTCGCGGCCGTTTACCTCCTCGCCGCGGGGCGGACGCGTGGTCGCCGAGACCGAGAAAGCCATCTCGGGGATGTTAGCCATGACATGATTGAGCAAGGTGGTCTTGCCGGAGCCCGACGGGGCACTGAATATCAATAATTTACCTTTCATGTTATAGGATATTGCAAACTTGTTCCTTGATTTTTTCCAATTCATCCTTCATCCTAACGACGATCTTTTGGATGTTCACCTCGTTGGCCTTCGAACCCAAGGTGTTGATTTCGCGACCCATCTCCTGACTGATGAAGCCGAGCTTCTTGCCTGCCTGGTCGTCGTCGCAACTCTCATTGAAATAGTTGCAATGCTGGCGCAGGCGCACTTTCTCCTCCGTGATGTCGAGCTTCTCGAGATAATAGATCAGTTCTTGTTCAAAGCGGTTCTCATCATATTGTCCTGAAGATGTCAAATCGCTGAGGTTCTTGGTGATACGTTGTTTTATAACCTCGTGACGGCTCTTTTCATAAGGCTCCACTTGGCCGAGCAAGTCGAGGATAAGGGCCACACGGTGCAACAGGTCTTGCTTCAGGGTATTGCCTTCCTGGATGCGGAAGGCGTCGACGATGTCGAGAGCTTGGTCGATGGTCTCGCCCACCTTGGTGACGAAAGCCTCGTCATAGTTTTCGACGGGCACGTTAAAGATACCCGGCATCCTGAACAGGAGCGACGCCATGTCGGCGGCGGGGGCGATGTCCAGCTGGGCCGAGATGGCTTCGATCTGCTCTTTGTAAGCCTTCACGATATCGGGATCGATATGGTACGACTGTGTCAGGTCAGTGTCAGTGATGTTGATGGTCACGTCGACTTTGCCACGTTGAAGCTTGGCACCGACCCTATTACGGAAGTCGAGTTCGGCAAAACGCAATTCATTGGGCAGCTTTACCTGCAGATCAAGTTGCTTACTGTTGAGGGTCTTGATTTCGACTACGATTTTCTTCGTATCATAAGTCTGCTCGGCGATGCCGTAGCCAGTCATGGAACGAATCATAGGAAAAGATGTTTGATGTGTTATTGTTGCTTGAATCCCCACGCATCAATGCCATAAAGGTCTGACTGGGCACGTGCCGAGATGGCAACCTGTTTATCAAGATGAATGCGCGACGAAAACACCCCGTAACCGCCGAAGACGTTTGTGTAGTCGGGGACCGTCTGCGAGAAACCCGACTGCTGGTTCACTTGGATATAGTTGTAGAGTTCGTCGCCTCCCGCAGTCATCATGATGCGCATGGGCTTGTTGTCGAAAGCACGCACTATATGAGGATGGTTGACGTCGACCACCGTATCGGAGCCAATTGCTTCCCGCAGCATAGTGAACAAAGCATTTTCAGAGTAAGTGACAAAATACATATTACTGCCTTCCTGGCTCAGCTCATCAATGTTTTTCGCCCCAAAGGAATAGGACACTTCCTTATCTACAAAAGCGCCACCATTATGCGACTCCTTATAATAGAACACCATCTTCACGTCGTAAAAAGCCGCGTTATCGGCACTGGTGAAAAGGATTCTACCCGTCCTTTGGGTCTCTTCAGCGACAAAACCCAGTGATTGCGTAATCAACTTGAAGTTCTCGCCGCCGACAACACCCGTCTCGGCGCTGATGGTATCGTTGCCTTTGTAAACAAACAGCTTATACTTGTATTTCGCGTTTTCAGTATTGGCGTTTATTGGCCTGTCGGTGAAGTAAACCTTTTGGTCGGGAGCATAAAAAATACCCTCTTGCTTATTGTGAATAGTGATGGTGTCAAGCACCATGGTATCGCCCGTCGACACATAAGTGTTACCATATCCCCTTTTATACTGAACTATATAAGCGTTGAGTTTACCGGGGTAGTTGCACGAGTCCTCAATCAGGGCAACCTCATTGGCATTGATGGGATGGTCGTTACTGCCCGAGAAGGCCCTGTTGATACGGATATAGTTGGTGTCGAGCGAGGCGTCCAAAAGGCCGTAAACGATAGGAATGTCCTTATAATCGGCATAGAGCTCCACGTCGGTGCTGCATGCATTGAAGCAAAAAACGGCCGTCAACAACGAGAAGGCCAAACAGAGTTTTTTCATCAGTCAATTCTTTAATTAGAAACTGCAAAAATAGCATTTTTTCATAATGCATCGTCAATTTTGGAAATTATTGCTCCTTAAATCCCCACGACGTTTTACCATAAAGGGATCTCAAGGTCCAATTCGAGAGTCTGCAAACCTTCTCGATTTGTGTGCGCGACGAGAAGAGGCCATAGCCACCGTCAATGTTGGAATATACCGAGACATAGCCTGACAGACAGTTTTGTTGGGCTTGGTTGGCGATATAATAGTAATACAAATCCTCGCCGGCAGCGGTGATGGAGATTTGCATCCTGTCGTAATAACGCACCACATTGGGATGACTGGGGTTGACAATGGTATCGCCGCCAATGGCGGTGGCGAGTGCATTAAACAGCCAATTGACCGAACATTCCAAATAATACGTATTCTTGGTCCCTTCCACTTTTTGGAACTCGTCGATGGTTCTCATGCCGAAAGAACGGCTGATGCTTTTATACCGCACGTCCTGTCCAGCCAGTTGCTCATGGTAGTCAAACCGTATCGCGACTTCATAGAGGCCTGCCATACCATCCGCCCGGAACATGATCCTGTTCATAGCGTTGCTTTCTCTATCATCAAATGCGAGACTACCTGTGACGATTTGAAACTCCTCGCTGCCCACCATACCCGTCAGCGCCGTGAGGGTGTCGCCGTCAGGCTTGACAACCTTAAGGCGGTACTTATAGTGAGAGTTTTCGTTTCCAGCGTTGAACGGTTCGGTGGTATAGTATACCAGCTGGTCGGGCGCGTAAAAAGTGCCATTCTTCTTTTTGTGGATGGTGATGGTGTCAAACGCAAAGTCACGGCCCGTCGGCTCATAGGGTCCCCCATTCAGGTTTGACAGCTCAACGATACGGACATCCAGCTTGCCAGAGTAATTGCTTGAATCGTAAATCAAAGCCACCTCGTTGGCGTTGATGGGGTCATCATTGGTTCCGCAAAAGGCATGAGTAATCTTGATAAAATTGGTATCGGCCCGCGAATTGAGCATGCCATAGATAATGGGGACTTCCTTGTAATCGGCATACAAATCCACGTCGGTACTACACGAGTAAAAACCAGAGATGAATATGGCAAAGACAAGGATAAAACGTATAGTTTTCATGTTAAATTAGATTTTTTGACGCTACAAAGTTAGGGTATTAATCCATATTTACAAATTATTTCATGTTTTTTTTTATTTTTGTCCCATAATAAAAACCGACAAAGATGAAAAAACTCGCCCTACTCGCTGCATTGTTCCTGTTAGCCACGATGGGAACGGCCCAAGTGGAATTTGTTTACGACTTCAACAGCCTCATCGAAGGTTCCCAAAACCTCAACGGCCAAGACGGTTGGATGACGCATTACCAAACCGCCTCTTCGTCGCAGGACTTTGATGTCAGCTACGTATGCGGCTCCGACATGGCGCCCGACGAGAGCCTCGCCATCTGGTACCCTTACGGCGGCTCAGGCGTGGGGCGCACGGCCACACGAAAGGCCACCAACAACTTCAACTTCAATTTCCAGAACGGAGGCATCATGGACCTTGAGATTGACATGAACCGCACCTGGTGGGGCTCGTTTTTCGGTGTGGGTTTCGACAGCGACGGCGACGGTCACATCTTGCCTGGCATGACCGACCCCGACGGTGGCGTCTATCTCTTCATCAAGAGCCAAGGTGACAGTGGTCATGCCAAGGTATGCCTGCCCGACGGTTCCAACATCCCCTTCGACTATGAGCAAGGCGGTTGGACCCGTTACAAGATGTCGTTCGACTTCTCGGCCTACGATGGGGCAGGCGCGGTGACCGTGTTCGTCAAACCCGACTGCGAAGGCGAATGGATCCAGATGGCAAGCTGCACCAACGTCTGCATGAACCTCACCCCTGGCAGCGGTGACAAAAACGATTACCAAGTTTGGGACGGTGTCTTCTTCCATTCGCAAGGCGGCACAGGTGGCTTCGACAACCTCCTCGTGCGCCAGCAGCCCGACGGCAACGCGCAACTCATCGAGATGGCAGACATCCCCAACCAGCTGATATTCAATGACCCCATCACTCTTGAAGCCACAGCTTCGTCAGGGCTGCCCGTCTCGTTCGAGATGATGGAAGGTCCTGCCACCATCAACGGTAACATTTTGACCTTGACCGGCGAAACGGGTATCGTGAAGCTGAAGGCCACCCAAGCCGGCAACGCCAACTGGCTTCCTGCCCCCGACGTGGTGAAGTCGTTCGAGGTCGTCGACCCCAACGCCTACGAACCCGAAGCAACCCTACGTTGCCCTTATGATGGACAGGCGGTTTATCTGGATGCTCTTCACCCCATTTTGGTAGTAGTTTCAGCATATATCGAGCATCCTGAAGTGGTGAAGTTTACCGAGGTCAAAGCCACTATCGACGGTGACGACATCTTTTTGAAGACCGACTATCCCGATGACCCCGACAACGGATACTATTACGGATTCTGGACGCCTAGAGACTGGGGGGTATATGACATGACCGTCAGCATCACCCAATCTGGTGGAAAAACGACAACCTACACCTCAAATGTACATCTGTTAGACCAGACGGGAGAGATCGATGTGGTCACCATGCACGGCGATTTGGTGTGTACGCCTAACCAACACAGTGCACGCGGTGAATACGCCTTCCCTTCCCATGTGGGTACTTTTAACAAAATCATGGCGCATTTCGAGTACAACTGCGTGAATGGCAACTGCGACACCTATGACCGTGTGGGAGGCGTCAAAATCCGCAACTTCAGAGGCGAATGGGTAGAGCTATTTCGTTATATCACTCCCTTTGGCCTTGAGTGCGAAGACGATGTGGATGTGAGCGACTACACGACCCTGCTGCAAGGATTGGTAGAGATGGAGTATTATCTGGAGACATGGAACGGCAGCGGATCCAATCCCAATCTCATCTTTACTTTCACCCCAGGCACTCCCGACTATCTCTATGCCGACGTGGACGAGATTTGGTTTGGCACCTATGCTTTTGGCGACTACGCCAACCAACAGCCCGTGCCTGTCGTCAATTACACATTCAGCGATCAGGCTCAGTCCGCCAAATTAAAGATCACGACGACTGGACACAACTGGAGCAGCGGCACTAACAACTGCTACAATACGGGCAATGCCGCCGAGTTCTATGAGGCCACGCACCACATCTTGGTGAACGGACAAAACAGATACGACCAACACCTATGGCGTGGCTGCAGCCCCAACCCTGCAGGCTGTAACGACCAATTCGGCACCTGGACCTATTCACGTAGCGGCTGGTGTCCAGGCAGCATCGGCTTGGTATGGGACTTCGACCTGTCAGAATACCTCTCCGCCGGACAAGCGCAGCTGTTTTACCAGTTTGATCCCAACTATCTCGACCTTTGCCACCCCAACCACCCCAACTGCGTCGATGGCGTGACCTGCGAAGAATGTGCTGCACCCGACAACCCAGTGCTGCGTGTGGCGGGTAAGGTCGTCACCTTCAGCAACAATGAAACCATGTTGGTAAATGTCCATGAAGCCCATGCCGAAGCGGCTTTCAACGCAGAGATTTATCCCAATCCCACCAAGGGGCAAGTCACCCTTCGCACCGACTACGAAAAGGGTGCTGTCAGCGTGATGGTGCTCAATATGCAGGGGCAGATTATAGCCACCTTCACCGTGGAAGGCCAACGCACCATCGATGTGAGCCGTTGGCCTGCAGGAGTTTACTCCGTGCAGATGTTGGGTGGAAGTCTAGTAACGAAGAAATTAGTAATCAATTAAATATCAACAATATGAAAAAACTAACTTTACTCCTCTCCTTGATGATTTTCACCCTCGGCCTTTGGGCCCAAACCGAGGTCACCATCGACTTCAACGACTGCCTTGAAGAAACACCGCTCAATGGCCAAAGTGGTTGGATCACCCGTCCGCACAGCGCGGGCAACGGCAACCGACCGCTCTACACGGGCTATCTCGCCCACTTCTTCAACGGCACGCCCGAACAGCCCACGCCCGACGAGACCATCGGTGTGTTTTCATATTGCTCAGGCACCAGTTATGGAGACATCGCCACACGCAGCATTGAAGAATTCGGCTTCGACTTCTCGACGGGTGGCATCCTTGAGATAGAGTGTGACATGTGGCGCGAACACTGGGGCGACTTCTTCGGCATCGGCTACGACGGAAACGGCGACGGCTATGTGCTGCCTCCCATCCAAGGCAACTACGAGCCTATACGACCCGATGCCAACAGCACTTTGCCCGATGGAGGCATCTATATGCTGACCACGGGAGACCAAGACGATAGATTCATGAATGGCGTGGTGTTGCCCAACAACACCTTGGCATGCGATTTCGAGTACTCGCCAAAACAACATTGGTACCGTTGGAAGATATCCATCGACCTTGACGCCAACGATGGTGCAGGCGCGGTCACTTTATATATGATGCACGACGTGGTACCTGGTGCCGAGTTTGAGCCCGTTCCAGAATGCCAAGGCATCCCGATCGGTCTCACCCCAGGCAGTGGCGACAAGTTCGACCCCGCCATGTGGAACAAAATCTTCCTGCTCAACAGCGGTTGGGGCGGCTTCGACAACTTCACCATCCGCCACACCCCAGGCGGCCTTGAGGCACAGTTCATTGACTTCGAGGCTATCAACGACCAATTGGTCTATGGCGCTCCCATCACTTTACACGCCACGGCTACCTCAGGACTCCCTGTGACCTTTGAAGTGGCAGAAGGTCCCGCCACAGTGGATGGCGACATCCTCACTTTGACAGGAGAAGAAGGTCAAGTAAAAGTGCGCGCCAAACAAGCTGGCGACGGCACACAATGGATGGCCGCACCTACGGTGACACGTACGTTCTATGTCGTCGACCCTGAGAACTATGCCCCCGACATCACCATACGCCGTCCCTACGAAGGCACCAAGGTCTATATGCCCGATTTCGAGAACCCGGTATTAGTCGTTTTGAGTGCCTACATCGAGCACGCCAACGTCCTCAAGTTCGAGGAGGTGACATGCAGCGTCGACGGACAGACGTTGGTTTTGAAGACCGACCATCCTGAAAACCCCGACAACGGCTATTGGTATACCACTTGGGCGCCTTCGGGAGAAGGGTCCTATAACATGACCGTGAGCATCACGCAGACGGGTGGCAAAGTCACTACGGCTTCCAACACCTTCGAAGTTACCACCGACTACGACGACATGACGGTGACCGCCTTCAACGGCGACTTGGTCGTTGCTCCTGGCGCACAAGTGAATTACGGCGAATACGCCTTCCCCACCCATGTCAATGCCTTCAATGCCATCAACCTGCACTATCTCCACAACTGCGTAAACGGCCGCTGCGACTCGTACGACCGCGTGGGCTACTGCCGTGTGAAGAACTATCGCGGTGAGTGGGTGGAACTCTACCGCTATATCACTCCGTTTGGCATGGAATGCGAAGACGAATTGGATGTCTCAGACTTCACTACCTTGTTACAAGGCCTAGTGGAGTTTGAACTCTACTGCCAAACGTGGGATGGCGATGGCATCAGTCCTACCGCTCTCTTCGAGTATTCCAAAGGCACACCTGACTATCCTTATATTGACATGAACGAGTTATGGTTTGGTAGCTACAGCTTCGGTGACTATGACAACCCATGCCCCATTCCCGAACGTGATGTCGAGTTTGATCCCTGCGTCGAGAAGGCCAACTTAAGGATCGTCACCACAGGCCACAACTGGAGCAGTGGCACCAACGGCAATTACAACACGGGCAATGCCGCTGAGTTTTACGAAGCCACGCACAACATCAAAATCAACGGAGCCGTTGCTTACACACAACATCTGTGGGAGAATTGCAGCCCCAATCCGGCAGGATGCAACGACCAATTTGGCACCTGGACCTACCCCCGCAGTGGTTGGTGCCCTGGCAGCATGGGTATGGTATGGTATTATAGCCTCGACAATTACATCGACAACGGCTCTGCACAACTGATCTATGAGTTCGACCCCACCTACATCGACGAGTGCCACCCCAACTTCCCCGACTGTGTCAACGGACAAAACAACTGCCCCAACTGCCAAGACTCCAACAACCCGATCCTCAGGGTATCTGGAAAACTGGTGACCTACAGCCACCACACCGACATCCTATTGGATACACCCGAACTGCCCGACGTGGATGCCGACCCGTTCAACGTGGTCATCACGCCCAACCCCGTGAAGAACAACATGACCATCAAGACCGATTATGAGAAGGGTCGCATGAGCGTCCACATCCTCAACGCCCAAGGTGTCGAGGTGCGCGGCTTCAGCATGAACGGCACTGCCACCATCGACGTGAGCGACCTGCCTTCGGGACTCTATCTTGTCAATATCATCGGCGGCAAAGTGGTGACCAAGAAAGTTATGATCCAATAAAACCCAACATCTATGAAAAGACTATTCTTATTACTTACCTCTTTGATGGCCTTCTCTTTAGGCCTGACAGCCCAAACCGAGGCTACAGATGACTTCAACAGTTATACCGAAGGCGCGGCTTTGAACGGCCAAGGCGGCTGGGTGGCACGTGCCCACAGTGCGGGCGGCGGCGTACTTAAGACCGAATACCTTGGTGCAGGCGGCCACACCACACCCGACGAGACCATGGGCGCTTTCTTCGATAACGCCAACACCAACTACGGTGAGGTGGCCACCCATAAGTCGACCCCCAGCTTCGAATTCGACTTCTCAAGCGGAGGCATCATCGAGGTAGAAATCGACATGATGCGCAACTGGTGGGGCACCTGCTTCGGCATCGGCTACGATGCCGACGGCGATGGCACCGTGCTGCCTCCGATGAGTTACGAGGCCACGCACCCCAACCCCGCCCTGCCCATCCAAGACGGCGGCATTTACTTCGTCACCACAGGCGTCGACCCGAGGCCCTCGTTTGTCACTGGCATCGTTTTGCCCGACAATGAGATCGCCGCCTCGTTCAACTACGACACCCCTGAGGCCGCCTGGACACGCTGGAAGATCATGATTGACCTTGAGGCCAACGACCGTCAAGGTTCCGTCACCCTCTTCGCCGACCACGGCTGCACGGGCGAATTTGAACCCGTGCCCGAGGTACAAGGCATCAACGCAGGCCTCATCCCAGGCAGCGGCGACCGTTTCGACCCAGCCGCTTGGGATGGCGTGTTTTTCCTCAGCAGCTCGCACGGCGGCTTCGACAACATCGTCGTACGCCATATCCCTGCCGGACTGGCCTCACAGTTCATCGAATTTGACGCCATCCCCGACAAACTCGTCTTCGACGGGCCCTTCGCCATCAATGCCACCGCCACCTCGGGACTGCCTGTCACGTTCGAGATCGTAGAAGGTCCCGCTACTATTGAAGGCAATACCGTCACCCTGACGGGTCAGGAAGGCACTGTGAAAGTGCGCGCCACACAAGACGGTGACGGCACGCAATGGCAGGCAGCCCCCTCCGTCAACCGCACCTTCGAGGTGGTCGACCCCGACAACTACACACCTGACATCACCATCCGCCGTCCCTACGAAGGCCTCAATGTCTACATGACCGAGCTGAAGCCCATGCTTCTGGTGCTCAGCGCCCATGTCGAGCACGGCAATGTCATCAAGTTTGAGGAAGTGAAATGCAACGTCGGTGGCGAGACCATACAACTGCAGACTGCCTATCCCGACAACCCCGACAACGGCTATTGGTATGCGACATGGGAGCCTGCCGCTTTCGGCGATTTCGACTTAACAGCCACCATCACCCAATCGGGCGGTAAGACCACCTCGGTAAGCAACCGTTTCACCGTGACCAACGACTTCAATAACGTTGACGCGGTTGCCATGAACGGTGACTTGGTGGTGACCTCAACCAGCCAGCACGTCTACGGAGAATACGCCTTGCCCTCGCATGTTGGTGCCTTCACCGCCATCAACGCGCATTACGACCACCGCTGCGTCAATGGTGACTGTGACCCGTACGACCACGTCGGCTATGTGCGCGTGAAGAACCATCGTGGCGAATGGGTGGAACTGTTCCGTTATTGCTCGCCCTTCGGCATGGAATGTGACGACAACCTCGATGTCACCGACTACACCTCCATCTTGCAAGGCTTGGTGGAGTTTGAGGTATATTACGAAATCTGGCAAAGCTGGAGCTTCAATCCCATCTTGACCTTCAATATGCAGAAGGGAACGCCCGACTATCTATACAGCGATATCCAACCCATCTGGTTCGGTCCTTACGACTTCGGTGACTATGCCAACCAACAGCCTGTGCCTGAGGTGGATTTTACTTTTGCCGAAAACACAGAGGAAGCCCACCTCAAGGTCATCACCACGGGCCACAACTGGAGCAACACCAGTGGCGGAGCCTATAACACAGGCAATGCGGCTGAGTTTTACGAGGCCACCCACCATGTGTATGTAAACAACAGTCTCAAGTTCGACCAACACCTGTGGCGCAACTGCAGCCCTAACCCGTCGGGGTGCAACGACCAATTCGGCACTTGGACCTATTCACGAAGCGGTTGGTGCCCGGGGAGCATGGGATTGGTGTGGGACTATGACCTGAATGAATACCTCGTCGATGGTGGAGCCCATCTTTTCTATCAGTTTGACCCCACCTATATCGACCAATGCCATCCCAACTACCCCGACTGCCGTGATGGACAGAATTCCTGTATCCAATGCTCCAATCCCAGCAACCCGATCCTGAGGGTCAGCGGCATGGTGGTGAGCCGTTCCAATACCGAGGGAACCTTGGTTGATATCAAGGAATATCCTGACTTCGAGAGAGACCCGTTCACGCTGACCATCTCACCCAACCCGGTGAAGCACCAGATGACCATAACTACAGATTATGAGATAGGCAAGCTCTGCGTCCACATTCTCAACGCCCAAGGCCAGGAGGTACGAGGCTTCGTGATGGACCAGAGCGCCACCATTGACGTGAGCGACCTGCCGTCAGGCTTGTATTTCGTGAACGTCATCGGCGGCAAGGTTGTAACACGAAAGATTATTGTGGAATGATAATTGCATAATTGTTCATAGAGACGTGCCATGGCACGTCTCTACATCAAAACCTAAACGATATGAAAAAACACCTTTTATTCGCCCTCGTCCTTTTAATAGCCTTACCTAGTTGGGCACAGGTAAGGCCCAAACGTGGCAGCGGCCACTCGCATCAAAGCACCACTTTGACCATCATCGCACCCCGAGGCACCAACTTCTGGCTCTATGTCAACGACGTGCTGCAAATCGAACAGCCAACACGCTCCATTTGCATCCGCAACCTTGATGAAGACAGCTACTATGTGCGTGTGGAACTCGACAACCAACTGCAAAACTGCATTGGACAATATGTCGACCTCAAGCAGTCGCAAAAGCTCACTGTGGTCAAAAAAGGGAGTGTCTACGGATTAGAGACAACCGACGCCCACGTGCGCCCCGAGGTGACCATGGACCTGATCACGCAGCAGCCGTTCGTTCCGCCCGTCCCACCTTCGCACGGCATGAGCCCACAAGACTACGAAGAGGCTTACCAACTGATTTCAAAAGAGTCGTTCGACAACACCAAACTGACCCTCGCCAAACAAGTCATCTCGGCCAACCCAATGACGGCTTCCCAAATTGCCGGCATCTGCAAGTTGTTCTCGTTTGAAAACAACAAGTTAGAGTTTGCCAAATTCGCCTACAGCTTTTGTGTAGACCCCAACAAATACTATCTGCTCAACGAAGCCTTAACCTACGACTCGTCGAAGCGAGAGCTGGACGAATACATCAAAGGACTTTGAAGCCTATAGGCATAAAACAAGAAAGGCCGCAAATGCGGCCTTTCTTTTCAATATGCTTAATCAGCTTAGAATTTGTAACGGACACCCAAAGCGACCGCCCAGTTGAAGCTGTTGATGCATTCTGACGGCAACAGGAACTCATACTCCGGACGTACGTCCAATGAGAATTGGAGGAACGGGATTTGCTCGAAATTGGCTTCGACGCCACCTTGACCGGCAACGGCGACACCAAAACCATGGTTCTTGCAATAGCTGGCCTTGACGCCAGGACCGGCAAACCAGCCCAACCAGTCAGTGATGGGGCCTCTCCACTGGTACACGCCAGCGAGATAGAAGAAGCTGAGATCGTTTAAGTTGAGATTGGTGCCAAGATTCGTGCCCAAGTCTAACTCAAGGCGATTGGCACCCAAGGCCGTCTGATAAGAGACCTCAGCACCATAGCTGGAACCACCTCCGAAACGGAGACCGATGGCTTGGTCCTGTGCATTGGCAGCGAAGGACAGACCAACGACTGCGATTAAGACAAGCAATAATTTCTTCATAGTTGTTAAGTTTTAATGAATAATTAGGTGAGTTGAAATAGGTTTTTTCGGGACAAAGATATAAAAATTCTCACAATAACAAGTTTTTCTCGGTTTTCATTCTTCGTAAACGACATGCAGTAGCACGTCACCGACTATGCCAAGGGTGGACTTGTCGATGTTTTCGAGATTGTCGTTGAGGGTATGCCACACCTCGGGGAAGCACTCGTTGCTGCTCTCGGGATGCAGGTCGATGATGTCGATGGTAGGGATGCCGGCGATTTCATTCATCGGGATGTGGTCGTCGCTAATCATCGTGCCCAGCTCATTGCTAAACTGAGGTTGATAGCCCAAGTCGAAGGCTCTGCGCCACACTTTGTTGCTCACCCAAGCGGCATAGGCTTGCGAGTAGTATTCCTTTGGAAAATTGGGGTTGGCGCCACCCACCATGTCCAACAAGATGCCGTAATAGGCCTTATAGCCATAGACATGCGGCGTCTTCGACCAATACTGCGAGCCCAAAGCCCAGAAGTTGACTCGGTCGTCATGATACTTCTCGGCCTCTTCCTGATGTGGGCCATAGTCTTCAAGGTCGAAAAGGACGATGTCGACGCCAAGGTTTTCGGGCAGTGGCTGCTGTTTGAACTGTCGGGCACATTCAAGCAACACACCCACGCCGCTTGCACCGTCGTTGGCACCATCAATGGGCTTACGGGTATTGGCCATATCGGGGTCGTGATCGGCAAAGGGTCGCGAGTCCCAGTGGGCACAGAGTACGATGCGCTTCTTGGCTTGCGGATTGAAAACACCGACAATATTCTGTCCGTCGATACCCTTGCCGTTAAACAGGCGAGCACGGAACCCTTGCACAATAACCGTATCTCCAAACTGTCCTAGTTGGGCTGTGAGCCATTCAGCGCAATCGGCATGAGCCTGGGTCTCAGGCACACGTGGACCGAATTCCGTTTGACGGGCCACAAACTGATAGGCCGAGTCGGCATTGAACTGTGGCACCACGACGGTTTTCTTGGGCGGATTAGTGTTCTGGTTCGGGTCTTTAGGTTGGTCTTCACCACACGAGGCCAAGAGCAATGCCACAGCAAATATGAAAAGGCTTTTCTTCATCTCGAGATGTTTTAGGCTGCAAAAGTACATTTTTTCTGCATAACAGGTTATTCTTCCTTGACGAGATGCACATCGCATTGCGGGAAGGGTATCTCTATACCGTTCTCGTTCAAGGCATTATATATCACCTCCTTGGCGCGATCGATATAACCCACACGCTCCGCCACAAGCACCTGCTGCTTCACGGCAATGGTGACAGCGCTATCGTCCATGTCCTCCAAAGTGACACTGATGCCACGCTTCGAATCCACAATGTCACGCCCGAAAGCGTCTTTGCCTTGCAAGGTCTTCATGGCATCACCCAAAATGTCACGCACACGCTGGATGTCGGTGCCATAAGCCACACCAACGGTAATCATAACGAACTCATAACCATGGTTGCGAGTGAGATTGCTGAAATTCTTGGCAAACAAGGTAGCGTTGAGGAATGACATCTCAGCCCCGTCGACGGTCTCAATCTCAGTGCTCTGGTAGCCTATATGGGTGACCTTGCCACGGATACCGTCGCAAACAATCCAGTCGCCGATGCGTAAGCGCCCCGACATCAGCTGGATGCCATAGATGAAGTTATTGAGGGTGTCCTTAAGGGCGAAGCCGATACCCGCCGAGAGACCGCCCGCCACGAGGCTCAACGAGCTGGTGGGGATGTTCAACGTCAGGACGATAACGACAATATATGTAAACCACACCAAGACACTGATGATGCTGTTGCCTAACGACAGGTTGATCTCGTTGTTGCGAATGGTCTTGCGGTTATGCTTCTTCATAAAGAGCGCATATCGGCACTGTTGCCATACAGCATGCAAGGCACGGTTGATATAGCGGAACACGAAGAACAGGCTGATCAGGACAAGAATCCCATGGAACGACAGCCTGAAGGTGTCGGCACCGCTATCGTTGACCAGCTGGATGAAGTTATGGTGATAGATGTTGTTGTACAAGTCCTCGAAGTCGAACACGTCCAAGGCCAGATGGAGGCAGAACGGAATCGACAGCAACCCCATCACGGGGAGTACCACATCCTTGACCAAATCATAGAACCACGTGGCGCCAAACATCAGGGTCTCCTTGCCGGGACCTGTGACGAAGTCGATGCGCGAACGGTATTCGCCGAGACGCTTGACCATCCGTTTCTTGCGATATTGGACAATAAGATACAGGATGGTGTAAATGGTATGGATGGCAGCCAGTTGGAAGTACCACCACACCAAGATGAGCAACGAGGCAAAGATAAAACCTGCGATGGCCACACCCAAGGCCGCTCCCGTCGCCACCAAGGAAATCCAGCCCAACAACCGGTCGCTGCGATCCACTTTCTTCGCGTTGCGAAGGCATGCGATGAGCTGCCACACGAAAAAGCCGACCAACACAGGCGGAAAGATATAGTTCATTAAGGTATTGGGCATGAACACCACACGGAAACCGATGACAGCCAAGGCCATGCAGAACGTAGGCAGATACAGCCTGACACCATATTTCAGTTGCTTGGGCTTCAGCCTCAGCAAAAGCGCAACGAGGATGGCCGCCAGCAGCCAAAGGAAAGTGTTGGTGAGGTGCGCCGCAATATGAAGCAGACCGTCACCACCGATGCAGGAGTTGACGATAATTGTGATAAGGATGGCGAGCAGCAAAGAGATAAACGGACGATGCTCCTTGGCGACGACATCCTTCAACTTATTGATACGGAACACGGGGATGAGCAGTAGCCAGGCAATCAACCAAATGGCCAATAACTCAACGATGAACAAGACGATGATGAATACCTGAAGTGAATACTCCCAGCTAGTATCTGTCGTTTGCTCGGCTTTGCCTTTACTGAACATCGACTTGAGGGCGCCAAGGTCGTATTTCTCGTTAGCATCCTCGGTAGCCTGACGCCAATAGCGTCCTGGGCTCTGCAAAATGGTATACCACGGTGTCTGGCCCTCGACGAAGATGCGGTTTTGCAGCACCTGGTAGTAGTCGTGTGCATAGTCGTAGGTTTCCTTTAAGCGTAGGAAGGTCTCGTAATAGTGGATGCTGTCGGCCACCACAGTAGCCTTTGTCTCAGCATACATCTTTAGCAGCTCGCCAGCGTAGAAAATACACTGTTCACGGTCGCTTTCGCCCTGTTCATCAAGCACAAAAGGAATGACGGAGAGAGAGTCGGCCATAGCCTTAACTTCTTCATCCAGTTCAAGATGTGTCCCGCTGAAATAAAGCGGGTTAAGCGTATCGTAATGATAGAGCAGGCTGTCGGGGATGCCGACAATGGTATCAAGCTCGGGAGGAAGACGACGCAACGACTCGATGAGACGGGCATAGCGTTCCATCTCCACGTTGAGGTTGCTGACGATATGGTCGAAAGGCCCACGGTTTTGGTTGAACTCGTTGTATTGCTGGGTAACCCGCTGCAAGGCATAACTCACGTCGAAGGTGAAGCCTTGTTTCTGTGAATACAACATCAGCGAGAGCTCATCACACTGTTTCATCATGTCGACCATCTTCTGGTGTTGTTTCTCATAGTCCTCAGTGAGGCGCTCACGGTTCTTGTCGATCTGACGGTGGTCGGATTCCAACTCATTGCGCAGCACTCGCAGGGTACGGTTGAGGTTGTGCCCATAAGAGATGGCAAAAAGCGGCACCACGATAGCCAAGAAGGCGGCCAGGAAGAGGAAGCGTTTCTGTTTAAAAGGGGTTCTCATTGGGCGATTTCTTTGATGAAACTCATGAATAAGGGATGAGGATGCAGAACGGTGCTGGAATACTCGGGATGGAACTGTGTGCCGATGAACCAACGATGGCTAGGGAGCTCGACAATCTCGACCAAGTCGCTCTCGGGATTCACGCCAACGCACCTCATGCCATTTTTCTCGTATTCGTCTTTATAAAGGTTGTTGAACTCGTATCTGTGGCGATGGCGTTCGCTGATTTGTGGTGTGCCGTAGATCTCGGCCACACGGCTGCCTTCGCGCAGGTTACAGCTGTAGGCACCCAGACGCATGGTGCCGCCCAGGTTGGTAATGGTCTTCTGCTCCTCCATCATGTCGATGACATTGTGAGGAGTATCGGCCATCTC
>JAEEGL014145763.1_pt1 | contig 21255 bp, 13 predicted proteins | sample 9134231 | NCBI WGS metagenome assembly JAEEGL01 (sample SAMN16246548, study PRJNA631951) | gut metagenome | biome: gut microbiome; feature: rumen; material: fiber-attached | host: Bos | place: Iran: Karaj | collected 2018-10
CCGAGATAGGCGACGGCAGCGACAAGCTTGTCGAGCCATGCCGCGAAGTGCCGCGCAATGAGAGCGCCGCGTGAAAAGCCGAAGAGGAAAACTTTCGTCGCTATGCCATCCTTCGGCAGCGTCTCGTAGTTCGCCTCAAACCAGCGGCGAGCGTCGCGGAAGATGGCCTGCCAGCCGGAACCGGCAATCTTGCCGCAGATGTACGAACCCAAGCGAGTCCCAGGGCCGGCTTCAAGGTGGAGCTTCTGCCGCACATCCTCCACACAAAGATCGTCACGTTCGTTACCTTGCCCGCGACGCCCCGCCCCGTACCCTCGAAGAAAAGACAGAGATTCATCCTATGTAATTCCTATCGCGGCGGATTTGCCGCGATGCCGCGCCTATTTCAGACCCCGCCCGGGAACAGCCGTTCGCGGGGCTTCTACCTGATTCCGAGGTCATTCAGAGGGTTGAACTCGCGGAAAGCCCTGTAAAACGTGCGTTCCGTGGGGTGTGTCCCCACTAATTTACCATTTTTCACTCATACGTCAAAAGTGTACGGGGTAGCCCGCATCCGCCTTCGCGCAATGCGCTACGGCGAACAGGAAGCCCGAAGAGAACATTTGTGTTCTGCCTCAATCCACTCATCCAGCTGTTTTTTTGCGCAGTTGGTGGTGACTGTATCGACTCCGCGAGAGAACGCTTCCACCATATCCTTAAAGATGTCAACAGTCCATACATGAAACTCCAGCCCTGCTTCATGCACAGTCTTGATGAAGTCTGCCGTCACGATTTCGGGAATGTATCGCGCATCGACGCCATCAACGCCCAACATCCGGCACGTCGTTACGATCTCATCCGCCGTTGTCTCACGGCACACACCGTCATCGAAACTGCGTATCGCTGTCAACCAGTATGTCTTGAATTCTGGCATCTGACGTTTCAGCTCCGCGCACACCTTCCGTCCGAACGCGATAAACAGAACGGTATCCGGCGTCGCTTTCGGCTCTTTGGCGAATGCTTTCTTTATGCACGGAACCCAAGACGGATTGTCACCCTTCACTTCGACGTATATCTTGCGCGACGGGTGCGCAAGGGCAAGCACCTCCTCCAGCAGCGCTGGGCGCGTGGGATCGAATTTCGAGCCTTTCCACTTTCCCCAGCCGCCCACATTCAGTTTCGATACGGTTGACTTCCAGTCCACAGCTGTGCAGGCGTTGGTGTTCGCGCCTCCAGTAGTGCGCTTCAAATCGCTGTCGTGGAACGTGTACAGCCGCCCGTCGGACGAAAGGTAGATGTCGCACTCAAAGCCGAACCCCCTTTCAACTGCCGTGCGATAAGCTGGAAGCGTATTCTCTGGCGCATCAAGGGACTCTCCACGGTGCGCGATCAGCGTGGAGTAGCCTGGGGTCGCGGCGGGAAGCTGCAGCACCGAAATTGCGGCGGCTAAAACAGTCATCGCCCGAATTGTGGTTGCACTCATATCGTTAGAGCTCCTTATTTTGTGCCGTATTGCAGATTAAAGCGCGGGCGAATCCCGAAGCAGCAGAACCGGGCCGTGCAGACCCTCGGGCATCGCGGGGGCGTCCGCCTTTGGCGGGCAGATCGTCCAGAACTCGCGCTCTGCCTCGGGCTTCGCCTGGTCCGCGCGCAGCCGGTTGTACCATGTAGTCGTCACGGCCACGCGCACATCGTTGCTCGCCGCAGTCAGGGACTCCGTCAGCTCGCACCGCCAGGGCGGGCACCAGCATGTCGCGGCGCTTCTGCCGTTGACAAACACCTCGGCTACCCCGTAGACCGAGCCAAGATCCAGCCAGACACGCCCTTCACACGCCCCATCGACGGCCACGCGCAGCTCCCTTTCGCCATTGCAGAACGCCAGCGCACGGCGGGATTGGCCCAGACGAGCTGGGGCATCCCGCTTCCCGGACACGGGGTCGACCATCTCCAAGCCGGCCGTTCCAAAACAGACGAACCGCGATTCTCCCCTCTCCAGGTCAAGCCGCACGCGACGTCCGCGGAAAACGACATCTCCGGAATAATCCGAATCGCACGCGGCAATGAAATACCGGTCCTCGCCGTCCACTCGACGATGGTACCACAGAAGCTTCCCGTCGGACGTCGCGACATCCGCCACCAGGCCCTCCGTAGGATCGCCGCCGCGGACGACCCTCGCGCCGTCGCGCTCGAGCTCCCCGATGCGCCGGACGCTGTCATCGTCCAGATACGTCCCCTCGGGTATCCACAGGACCGCATACTCCATTCCGTCCGGCAGAGCCAACCGCCCGTCCTTGACTGACAGCCTGTTCATCAGCACGTCTTTGTTGACATAGTCCTCCTTGAACCGGTTCCGGAAACCCTCTTCCTTCTCGGACGGCTTGTGCCCAAGGCCATCGCCAAGGACACGCAGGACATCGACTACCGGCTTCCCCGCCTCAAGGAACTCGCAGCACCGCGTAACGTAGTCCGTGAACGCCGGCATGTGCCTCCACCAGTCCTGGCCGCGGATGAACGGAGTGCCGATGAAGTGCCCGAAGCTCGTCCCTGGGCGCTTGAACCCCACCTGCGGGTTATGCGTATACGTATGGAAGACGAGGTGCGTGACCCCGCGGGCGAAATACCTGTCGACGACAGTCTTGAAGTCGCTCGGCTTCTCGTCCCATGTGAGAGCGCAGTTGGTCAGGGCCTCCGCCGCGACGCGGGCACGTCCGTAGACATGCGCTGCGGACACGCAGGGCTTCACGGCCTTGAAGTCGTGGCTTCCGACCCCAGTCGCGGCAAACGGACGCCAGAATTCGCACATCGGCACGTCGGCGTATTTCCAGAAAGCAAGAAGGTCTCCGGACAGGGCGTCGCCGAACGAGGTCTCGTACTGGACCGTCAAACCGTCGGCATGCGCAAGCTCTGCCAGCCGTCCGTAGTAGTTCTCTTCGACGAGCTTGCCTATCAGCCCGCGCCAGTCGCGAAGGAACCGCTCGGTCCGGCGCGGGTCGTCCACGACCCATCCGAAGACGGCGGGCAGGAGAAGCCTTGGATCGTAGCCTACGCGAGCTCGGAACACCTCGTCGAGCCCTTCCGTCCAGTTCTGCCGATAGCATTCCCAGCTGTCAACGACGAGGCCGGCCAGCCGGCCTCTTGCCGGGCCCTTCGCCAAACGCCCGATGTAGTTGGCGTAGTTCGCCTCGATCCCGCTCTTAGACAGCTTCGAGCACTCCCATCCCGTAGCCTCGGCGGGCGCGGGGCCGTTGCGGTGAAGCGCATTGACGTGCCCGATGCGCAGGAGCGTCCATGATCCGCCGGACGACGGATTGAACGCCAGCGTTCCTTCGGGCGACATCCTTCCGGTCAGGTCGACGATGCTTGAAGACCGGATCCAGCAGGCCCGGTCCTGGCGCGGGACGCCGCGGTCGACGAGGCCGCGAACCGTCCATCCGGCCAGTCCCTCCCAGTGGTTCAGCCGCGCCCCGGAGAATAGCCGCACGTCTTTCAGCGCAATCGGGTCCTCGTGCCTGACGGAAACCTTCCAGCGGCGCGCCGTCGCCTCGTCGAGCGCAAGCGTCTGCCGCATCCCGCCAGAGCGGTTGTCCTGCCAGTTCCCGGGCGGAAGCGGCTGGTGCGTCACGACCGTTTCCGCGCCGTCGTCCGACAGCGCGCACACCGTGACGTCCGCGGCCGGGTCGTAAGTCCTGGCATGGTTCAACGCCGAGGTCGACGGCAGCTCGACCGTACGCACGCAGACGGGCCGCGCGAACGTGAAGACGCGCACGTCGGAAGACGGGTTGTCGATGCGTTCGGGCTCCAACGCGTCCGGGCTGTCGTCTAAAGGCGTCGGAAAAGCCAGCACGAAGAGGTCGCGGTAGTCGCGGTCCGCCGGACGGTCCGAACCCTTCGCCGGCAAAGGCAGACGGACACTGCCCCTTCCGGAGACGTCAGTCCTGGAGAAGACGAGCTCACGCATCGCGTTCTCCGGCGTGATCCACGGCCCGCCGCTCATGGACCAGCCCGGGCAGTTCTGCATCTTGAAGCTAAGTCCGAGCCGCCCGCATTCGTCCGCCACATGGGAGATCATGCCGTCCCATTTCTCGCTGAGGCAGGGGATCTGCTCCGGCACGCCCGGCCATGCCTCGGCCTTCCCCATCTGCCCGTGGAAAAGCTGGATGCCGCCGATGCCTGCGGCCTTGACCGCCTCAAGGTCGGCGGTGAGCCCCTCCTTGGAGACGTTTCCGCCGATCAGGTGGAACCAGGTCTCGGGGCGGAACGCATCCTGCGGGGCAGGTGCCCCGCCACCGGCCGCGCCCGCCAGCATGATAGCGGCCACTATGGAAATGCCGTTCGTCCGCAATGTTCGCTTCATGAAATCCGCTCCGCTTCCGTCCGATGCCGCTGGCATCAGGAATTTTCGCCAGCCTCCCGGAGGATGGACGCCGCCCTGGCCGGTATGCGCCCCAGTCCGTCGGGGCCGACGTTGAGAAGATAGTTGGCGCCGATGGACTTGAGGTGCCTGCGCGCCTCGCGGATCGTCTCTGGGCTCTTCCAGTTCTGGTCCGACGGCTTGTAGCCCCAGCTGTCGTTCGTCGTGGCGCACGTTTCGTAGAGCATCCCCTTTCGGTCTTCAAGCGAACGCGGTATCTCGTTGTCGCCGCTCGACGTGTAGTCGCAGACGATGCGGCTGCCAGTCCGTTCACGGGCGGCTTTTCCGATGCGCGAGTTGACCAGGCACCCCGGCTGCAGGCGACGCACCATCGAATACAGGTCAAAGGCCTGCTCGTCCGTCAACGTATTGCCGATGTCGAACCAGACAAGGCAGATGTCCCCGTACTGGGTGAGTATCTCCCTGACCTGCGGCTTGGCCTTGCCCTCGAAATAGCGTGAGAAGTCCTTCTCCTCCGGATGCGGGAAGTCCCAGTTGTTCGTCCAGTAGGCATGGCCTCCGCCCCATGTCTTCCCCATCTTCTCGCCGCCGCCGTCCTTCTCGTGCCAGTCAAGATCCTGGGAGTAGTAGAGCCCCAGCCTGAGCCCGTGCCTGCGGCACGCCTCGGCCAGCTCCTCGATCGGGTCGCGTCCGAACGGCGTCGCGTCGACGATGTTGAACGGCGACACCTTGGAACGGAACATGGCGAAGCCGTCGTGGTGCTTGGACGTGACGACTATGTACTTCATGCCGGCGTCGCGGGCGATCTGCACCCATTCGTCCGCGTCGAAGAAGACCGGGTTGAACGCCTTCGCCAGCTTCGCGTACTCCGCGTTCGGGATCCGGAAGTACTGCTGCGCCCATTCCGCGATGTGGTAGGGCTTCTGCATGATTTGCCCCTTCCATTCGCCGCCGAGCAGCGAATAGAGCCCCCAGTGGACCATCATGCCGTACTGCGCTTCCGAAAACCACTTCTTCGCAGCAGTCAGCCGGGGATCCTCGTCCTGCCCGAAGCCCGGCAAGGCACCGAGCGCGGCCAACGACACGCCGCCCCGGATGAACTCGTTTCGTGTGCAGAACGCTTTTCCCATCGTCATTGTCTTCCTCCTCTTGTGAGTTGTTGTGCTTGCGATATTCATTTTCCGCGTCCATTCACTTGCCGCAAAAGCGACGGAAGAACGGGCGCACCTCATTCGCCCAAATCTCGTAGCCTTTCGGGCCGGGATGCAGGTAGTCCGGCGCGATCTCCTTTGAATATGAACCATCCGGCGCAAGAAGCCTTGCATTGAAATCATGCCAGAACACCGTCTTGTTGTCGACGATTTCAGCTTTGTAGCGTGCGCTGGCCTCGGCACGCGGCTTGCGCTCCGGTGCGTCTGGCGAAGGTTTGTACGGAAAGATCGGTAGCAGAAGTATCTTCGCCTCGGGATGCTTCTCCTTCATCAGCGCGACGATCCTCTTCGTTCCGTCCACACACGAGGGGCCTCCGCCGTTGTTCTGCCCGATCATCAGCATGAAGAGTTTCGTCTTGTAGCCGTCAAGCTGTCCATTCTGCAGACGCCACAGGACATGCTGCGTTCCGTCCCCCGAATAGCCGAGGTTGAGGATCTTGTATGTTTCGCATAGCTTCGCGAACGCCGGCTTGCCTTCCCAGCCGTGCGTAATAGAATCACCGACGAATACGGCATCAAACGCTCCGCCGGATTCCGCCACCTCCATGCGGTCCCTCCGCAGCTTGTCGATGTACCAGTCCTGAGGCGAGCCAGCGCCTTTGTAACCGATACGGTCCATGAACGGCGTGGCCGCGAGCGGGCCGTCGAACGCCTGGCTTGGGTCCAGTGCCGCAGGATAGCGCGACGGCGCCAGACGATCTGCACGGCGGTCGAGCGCGTCGTTTATCATCGGCAACACCGCGTTCGCCCATATCTCGTAGCCGTAGTTCTGCGGATGCAGGTAGTCGTTCATCACCGAATACGGCAACGTGCCGTCTGCAAGCAGCAGGGAGGAATTGAAGTCACACCAGACGACATCTCGCCCGTTCGCCAGTGTGCAGAGCTGCCGGTTGACCTCGCCGCAGCGGCGCCGGAGCGGATCGTCCGCTCTCTTGCCGCGCGGCAGAATGGCTGTCAGGATGATGCGCGCCGTCGGCTGCTTCGCGCGCACGCGGCCGATGATTTCCCACACGCCGAGCAGGCAGTCGATCGTCGACTCGTCCTTGCGCTGGCCGATGTTGTTCGAGCCGATCATCAGCACCACCGCCTTGGCTTTGAATCCGTCAAGCTCTCCGTGGTCGATGCGCCAGAGGACATGCTCGGTCCGGTCTCCAGCACCTCCCAGGTTGAGAGCCCTGTACGGCGGATCGAGAAAGTACTTGCGCCAGACCTGCACGCCAGACGTCTCCCAGCCTCTCGTGATGGAATCGCCGAGGAACACGACCTCGGCTCCCCCCGCCTTCGCCTTCTCGACACTTGCAAGATGTTCTTTCATCCACGTGGAATTCGGGTCGGAATTCCCCGGTACCGGCGTAACCGACGGAACCCTAGATCTGGAAACGTACGAGGCAGGCCTGTCCGTGACAGGTGCGTCCACGACAAGGTTTGTGCAGTTCACCGCAAAGATAGGCGCGTCGAAGACGGGCGCATTTGGCTGCATGGACTTTCCCGTCCCAGAGATAACGTATGTGTTGTTTGTCACTGTGCAGTCGGCGCACCCTGCGAGAGCAATGCCAAAGCCTCCCTCCAAATAATTATTCTCGAGGAGAATGTTTTTATGCGCTCCTGCGGCGAGCGACGTCTTCGCGGCGCAGTCGCCGCGCACGTCAACCTGCCAGCCACGATTGCCGCGGACCGTACAGCCTCGCACGGCCACGTCGCTTGAGCATCCCCCGGAGAGCCACTTGTACTCCGTCGTCAGCGCGATGCCCGAACCGGAGCAGTCCTCGATCAGGCAGTTCTCCACAAGGCCGTGCGACGCCTTCAGGAGAAGCCCCCGCGAACGGCTGTGGCCGAACCGGCAGTTCACGATTCTGAAACCGTCGCCCATGCGATTGTGCGAGATGATCACGGCACCGCGCGTCAGCCGGAGGGCTGGTGCCAGCACGACGTCGTACGCCTTCTCCACGCCTTTGCCTAGGCCGAACACCAATCCGCTCGTCCTGTCGTCGTCAAGCCACTTTCTTTCCTCGGCGTTCGCATCTCCCGCCTCGTTCCACTCCCTGACAACCGCTTCATGGGTTGTGCCGTCCCGGTCCATTACCTGAACGGCATCGCCGACTTCGCAGACGACGTCCTTCCAGTTCCCAAGCACGCGCAGCCGCCCGTCCCTGTTCGCGCTCACGAGGCAGTACATCCCGGAGATGTTCACGCAGTCGTCGCAGTGGTACGTCGCCTCGCAGTCATCGAGCGTAAAGCCCCGGTAGGAGTTCTTGGAGATGAATCCGTCGTGATTGCCGCTGCGCAGCCGCTTGAGCCCGCGCCGCACAAGGTCCTCCTCCGGCGGACATCTCCGGACCTTGCAGCGTCGATACACGTTCCCCGCCGCATCGTACTCGATGAATGCCCTGCCCATGGGCGTGGAGTACACGGTGATGTCCTCGAACAGGCAGTTCGCGCAGCGCCGAGAGTAGAAACACTCCCCCTCGGTTGGACGATCCCGCTGCTTGATGCTCCAGACGGCGACATCGCCCACATTGCCCGTACGGTCTTTCCCGCCCGTTATCCGATATGTCCTTTCGCCCGTGCGGACAATCGCCGCATCGTCTTGCATGCGATGCGGGTTTATCCATTCAAGGGTTTTTCCGTCATATACCTGAATCGGCCAGAAGTCGGTGTGGTCTTTCATCCCGGCTCCAAGCTCGTATGATATCTCGGGAACGGGATATCCGTCGATCACCCGGACGTCCCAGCTCTGTTCGACATCCACCTTCTCGATCACCGCCTGCGTGAACGGCAGGAACGCATAGTCCACGATGAAATTGCGCAGCACGAGATTCGTGCATCCCTCGATGTTGAAAAGCCGCGTCGCCACCTTTCCGACCAGCTTCGATCCGGAGAAGTCGATCGTCACATCCCGCAGACCGCTCAACCGGAAATAAACCGTCTCCTTCGACCCGTTCGGTTCTATCTCGTACACTCCCTTGGGAACGACAATCCTCGAATTGCCTCTTGCCAGCTCCTCCCTTACGTACGCAACGGGATCAACATCCGCAATCGCAGAGCATGCCCAAGCCATGGCCGCGATCATGAGCTGCGGCGTTGGTTTTCTGATGTACTTGACGTAGCTCATTTCTCTTCTCCCTTCTTACCGGACATGCATGCAGGTGTAGCAATCGAAACAACGACTTCAGAAACTGCGCCAGTCGACGCAAGACGAACCTTGACCCGCAGTTCACCCGAGCGGTCGCCCGCCTTCACGACGCACTGGCACTTGCCGTTGAATAGCCGCCTCTTCCAGCGCCCGTCCTCGCACACGTCGTCTTCGTGCGAAAGCGGATTGCCGTTGCCGACGCCGACGATTTTCCCGGGGCCTTCGCACTCAAAGAACACGAACTCGTCGCTCGCGGACGCCTCTTCTCCGTCCATATCAAGCGCACAGACGTCGATCACCGTCGCGTCGGCGCCGTCGGCCGCAAGCGTCGTCCGGTCGGCCTTCAGCGCCAGCGCCGCGGCTGCGGCGGGCGTCTTCATCCTGAACGCCATCGTGCGCCCGTTGCGCGTGCCGCGCGCCTCGACCGTACCCGGCTCGTACACCACGGGGAAGGCGAGGTGATGCAGCCGGTCGCCCTTCTTCTTTCCGACCGACCTGCCATTCACGAATAGCTCGACCTCATCGCAGTTCGAGTCAACCCATAGGTTCGTCACGCAAGGGCGCCACGGCGGCCAGACGTTCAGCACATCCTCATCCGTCCAGTTCGCCTTGTAGTACCAGTACGACGCTTTCGGAAACCCGCAGATATCCATGACGCCGAAGTTGTTCACCGTCGCCGGCCACCTTGATTCGCCCCGGTAGTCGAAGCCCGTCCAGACCATAGCGCCAGCGAACCAGTCGCGCGCCACCGCATAGTTCCACCACTGCTCAGCCGTGGCGACCCACGGAAAGCGAACATTGTCCACGGGATCGTCGCCGTCCTTCATCAGCTGCACGTCCTTCGGCCCCGTGCATTCGGACGAGCCGCGCGTCGAGAGGGCCGAGGCCTCTTCTGAGCCCCAGATCGGCTGCTCGGGATGCGCGGCGTGGTAGCGGTCCGGTGCATCGAAGAAACCCTGCCGTTTGTTGTCAGAGGTCCAGATGCGGACATAGTTCACGCCGCGGACGTCGACAACGCTGTTGATCCCCGTCCAACACGCGCCGTTGTTGCCGCCGTAGGTGACAGCCGTGTCGGGCGCAAGGGCCTTCGCGAGCGCCTTCATCCGTCGCGCCATACGCGCGCCGACTTCGCGTCCCTGCACGTTGTGCTCCTCGTTGCCAACAGACCAGGCCGCGACGCAGGCGTGGTTGCGGTCGCGGAGAATGAGCCTGCGAAACTGCGAAAGCCCCTCGTCGGTCGACGCGAACAGGCGCGTCTCGTCCATGACGAGAATGCCGCCGCGGTCGCAGGCGTCGAGGAACTCCGGCGTCGGCGGGTTGTGGCAGGTTCGGTCGGCGTTCACGCCCATTTCCCTTAGGCGTTTCACGCGGAAATCGTGCAGTGCGTCGGGCACTGCCACACCCACGCACCCCATGTCGCCATGGCAGCAGACGCCCTTCACCTTCGTCGGCATGCCGTTGACAAGCAGACCCCGCTTCGGGTCGAACACGAACTGCCGAATACCGACCTTGAGCGAAACCTCATCCTTCACGCGCTCGTCGGCACCGACGAGACGCGCAACGAGCGTATGGAGGTTCGGCGCATCCGGCGACCAGAGCTTCGGGTTCTCGACCTCAAGCGTCTTCTCGAAGGCGACGCCGTCCAGCTCGAACTCGACGCGCCCATCGCCCTCGATCTCGGCCTCTGCGGAGACGGTCGCACGTCCGCCCTCAACCTTCAGCGTCCGGAAGAGAATGCCGTCGGGGCGTATGTGATCAGGGTTCTTAACGATTAGCTTGACGTGACGGTAGATGCCGGCACCCTCGTACCACCAGCCCTCGCCACGCGAGGCGTCCACGCGCACGGCGACAGTGTTCTCGGTTCCGCCATACTCGATCAGGTCCGTCACGTCAAATCGGCATCCAATGTAGCCAGACTCGTTTCTTCCAAGATAGACGCCGTTCATCCAAAACTGCGCATCACGGTAGACGCCGTCAAACTGGAGCCACACGCAAGGACGCGTCTCGAACTTCCCCGGCACCGTAAAACACTTGCGGTACCAGCCAACGGAATTAGCGGGGTGGCTGCGTCCTACCGCTCGAAAACCGTTGCGCCCATTCTGAGCCACCGGCATCGACAGCATCCAGTCGTGCGGGATATCGACACAGCTCCAGCCGTTCGTCTCGCCGAGGAGAGACGAGATGCCGTTGTTGTTGCCTCCGGCGCCGATGCCGACCTTATTGAAATTGACTGCGAAGTCCTTTAGACGGAACTCCCATCCACGGTCGAACGTCCGCATACCCGGCTCGAACGGCTCGACTACCGCCGCCGCTACCTGCACGGCCTCAGCAGGCCTGTTCTTCTCCAGTGCACCGCCGCCAACATTCTCCGCATCCGCAAATGCTTTCTGCGCACGCGCAACCGCAACCCAGCACGCGAAGAATGACAGCGCAAAGCTAAATCGCCGTTTCATAACTCGACCCTGCGTTCAGCGGACGAAGATGCACATCCCAGATGGCAGGAACGTCGCGTATAGGCCATCTGCCCGCGCCTCGACAACCACCCTGCGCGACCGCGGATTCGAAGCGATGCGTCCGGCTATGCGCGACGTAACAGAGAGCGATGCGGCGTCCAGCACCTTCACCGGCTCCATGCTGTCAATATCCCAGCAATCGCCCGCGAATGTGACTGTCGCTCCCGCTGGAACGGCGAACGATCCGGCAACAGCAGACGGCTCGGTGAGCGTGATGGTCGCAGGAGCCGACACTGCGGTCGCCTTAAGCGTACCGCCTAGCACAAGCGAATCCGTCACTGTCAGACTTTGGTACTTCAGCTCGTAGGAGGCGCCGTTCGTTACCACGACGCTTGCCAGCACGCTCTCCACGGAGTTCGCAGCGAACCATTTTGTCATGAGCAGGTCTTCGTACCAAGTCCTTTCAGCGGCAGAGAGCCGGTTGGTGAACACCAGTACTTCCGCAAGCCGCTGCCCCCCGTACAGATTGCCGCGTTCGCACGCGAAATAGTTGCACGGCTGGTTGCCACTCAGCACCTCGTCTTCGTCCGTTTCTATAGTTACGAGGTGCAAACCGTCCGGAAACGCGGCGGTCGTAGGCGCATCCACCTTCGTCCCGTCAAGATAGAATTTCGCCTTTTGCCCGTATGATGAAAGGACGTACGGTGAATTGACATCGTCGCTGGCGCGGTTCGGACGTCCGAATATCGGATAGTTGGGCACATCATGTGGTCCGATTGGAGACATGTTCCCGACGAACGCCTGGTTGCGTTTCCAATCCGTGTCCTTCGTCCACTCTCTTGTCTCTGGGTGGTCTTCTACCACGATCAGAAACGTCCGCGGCGACATGCATGGTTCACTCCACTGCATGGACGTCTTGCGAGAATTGTCCAGATTGCAGTTATTTCTCCACCCAGGCCCGAAATCCAGGACGGTGAGGCCATTGGCGTAGTCCGGAACAATCCACGGATGGGAAGAGTTGTCCGACCAGGCATACCGCCCGCCGTCCGAAGGTCTGTCGACGCTGTTTGTTGACACTCGCCCGCGAACATCGCTCCAGCAGTACACATTTGTCGACGAACCCGAAGACATACCGAACATGTTCGTAATTGACGCGTCGACGTGGAACCATGCGTCTGCGGCCAGAAGCGGATCGTCCACGACATCCCCGCGCATGGCGACAAGCGTGTCGTCCGTCCGCGTCACGGCAGGCGCGAACCTTCCGCCGCCGATCACAGTCCCGCCATGGTTGATGAACACCTCAGGCAACAGCGTTGTTCCGCTTGAAACGGATACGACCGCACCTTCCTCAAGCGTCAGCTCTGCCAGAGCCAACCCCTTCCACTTTCTCATGAGACATCCGTTCACCTTGTCCCTCTGCACCGTAGTCAGCAAATTCGTGAACACGATCACCTCGCCAAGCGTCTGACCTCCGTACACATACTTACGCTCGCAGGCAAAAGCATCGAATTTGATCTCCGCGCTACCGTCAATATAGTCGCTGGCCGTCGGGCTTATGCCATATACGTGCTGATCGTACCCCGGATAGTACTGTGACGCCGCTGTATTGTTCATTTCTGGCCCGCAGTCAACGCGGAAGCTCGCTTTCGCAGTGCTGCACATCATCGCACTGCTCATGACAACAGGCACCGAATCATGGCCAGTGAAAGGATTGCCGGGCACCAGACCTGTGTACCCAGCAGCGCTGCCACCCAGCAGCGCCTGGTTGCGATATGCTGTGTTGCCGGTAATGCCCTGCCCCGCCCCATTGATGACGACAGAGCGCATATCGGCGTTATGACGCTCTACCACAAAGATGTCCATCGGGCGGGTGACGGCCTCCGACCACATCAACGCCGCGCCCCAACCATCCGACCTAGTAGTCGTGTTGTATGTCGTGCCGAAATCGACGACCGTTCTGCCAGACACGGGGTCCACGCCGAGATAGGGGTCATTGCGGCCAAGTGTAGTGTCGCCGATCGTTCGCGCCGCATACGGATGTCCATTGCCGCGCACGTCGTTCCAGCGTATCACGAAGTTCGTCCCGTTCTGGGTTTCCGTCACGAACGACGAAGATGCTGAAGCGTCCACATGGAAGAACGCATCGGCTACAAGTTCCGCAAGCGCATCCACCGGAGGAATCTCGAGCGTTCCCTCCGCCACAGTGAGCTTGACCTTGTCCAACGCGAAGCAGTTGACCACGAGGGTCCCCGGGCCGGTCTTAGTCAGTCGCCACCCGTAGCCAGAAATGGAATCGGCGATGTATGTTGCGCCAGCCGGCACTTCTACGGTCACGTTATCGTTGAGCGAGATTCGACCGACCTCGTTGGTGACGGCGGCATTGACAGATGTGACAAGCGCCGCAGTCATTGTCAACATCATGTTGATCTTGTAGAGTAGAGAACGATGCCTCAGCGTTGCCGCCGATGGGGCGATTTCTCCCTCGTCAAAACCGTAAACGCGATTTCCCGCATCCGATTCTCCCCGTAGAGCTGCGATCATCATAGCTCGGTTTTTCCTTTCTCTTGTATGGTTTCTATATGAACTTTACAGTCCAGTCGAACTGTGTTGTCGGGAATGCGCCGCCATTGGCGAGGCGGGCATAGACCTCTCCGCAGTCTGCGGGCGAGCGGACGTCGGCCACGTAGCCATCGACTGAAAGGCGGCCGAGCGAGAGAAGTTTGAGGAACGTCTGCGCGTCGTCGCGATGCGTGAAGAGCCCTGGCGAGGATTCGGCCGTCGGGCGAGCCCATGTATTCGCACCGAGAATCGCGATGCCGCGTCCGTGGACTTTATGGTAATAGTCAACCGAGAAGTCTGAATTGCGCGTACAGCCGAGTAGCGCGACACGGCCCATCGGCGCCATCACGTCGAGAACTGAATTGAGACCTGCGCCAACACCCGTCACCTCTATGGCGACTTTCACCCCTGAGGCGCTCTCGCCCGTGTAGATTCCGCTGTCTGCAAGCGGACACGCGGCAAGAACCTTCTTTCGGAAATCCGGCGCGGTCGGGTCAAGTGCAAGGTCCGCCCCGATCTTCAGCGCCTGTTCACGCTTCTCGGCAATCGGATCGGCCGCGATGACCGGCGTCGCGCCCGCGCACTTTAGAAGCATCACCGCGAGCTGTCCTAGGATGCCCTGCCCCATGACAATCGCCGACTCGCCCAGCTCAAGGCGGCACTTGCGCATCGCCGCCATCGGGAAGGTCGCGATGTGCGCGAGGGCACCGGCCTCGAACGAAACGTTGTCGGGGAGAAGATATACATGATCCTCCGGCACGACGATATATTCCGAATGGCGCGTCCAGCTCATCGCAACGCGGTCGCCGGGTTTTACGGACTTGACGCCTTCACCCACCGTATCCACGATACCGGACGAACTGTAGCCGCTTTGCCGCGGCCAGACGACGGGAGCATCCGGCGGATCCCAGATCGAGACGACGTTGCAGCCAGTTACGTTGGCGCGCTCCGTTCCAGAAGAAATCGTGGAGCGCACAAGCTTCACGAGAACCTGTCCAGCGCCGACTGCAGGCATGGGCTTTTCCACAAGCTCCGCCGTGTCCTTCTTTGTAAATAGTATGTTGCGATTCTTCATTTCCATAACTCTCCCCTTCACAATTTCACAATTCCACATTCTTCTGGCATCAACCCGCAAGCTTTCAGTGTCATCTCATGTGTCTTCAGATCCCTGTCGTAGTCCTGATCGTTTGGCTTCTCGCCGCGCACGATTGCCGCAAGGTCAAGCAGCTGGTCCGCGTACCTGTCTGTCTGCACGCCGAAGTCCATTTCCTTGACGGTTTCGCCCGCCGACAGTTTTAGCGTCAGGCGTTTGCCGTCGAAACGCTCTATCGGGCACAGGTCGATGGTTCCCTTCGTGCCGTCGACGCGCAGACGGCGGCAGAGGACGCCGCCCGGCATGTATGCGCTCGTCCGGACGACGGCTTCCGTCCCTTCGAAGCGAAGGCAGGAAGAGCCACTCGTTACGCCTAAAACCGGGTTCGCCGCGACAAATCCGCCGCGCACCATTGGAAGAACGGTGTCGACAAGATGACATCCGAGGTTGTAAAGGATGCCGCCCTTGAACGTCGCAAGATACTCTTCGTAGCCAGATGCCTGGTAGTCGTGGTTCATGTCGGCCTCGATGAACCGCACGTCGCCAAGTCCGCCTTCAGCGACAAACTTCCATATCCATTTCAAAGCCGGATTGCCTCGGTACATGTAGCCGATCTGGAACGGCACATTCTTCGCACGGCATTTCTCCCCGATGGAGCGGTATGGCTCCATCGCCTCGCCGCACGGCTTGTCACAGTGCATGGCGATTCCGCGCTCGGCGTAGACGCCGGCAATCTCCATCAAATCGCCGTTGGCGGTCTCGACGAACACGACGTCTATGTCGGAAATCTGAAGCGCCTCGGACTCGGGCACGACCCGGTAGCCGGACGCATCAAACTTCATAATATGGAACGAAGGCGAATGACGCGCCCTGTCGTCGGCGATTGCGACGACCTCGAAGTCGTCCGCGAGTTTGCGCAGCGTGGCGATCTTGCCTGGCGCATGCTCGTGGCTCATGCCGTAGAACAATGTCTTAAGACGCTTCTTCATTTGACTTTTGACAACCTTAGCGAATAGAGAATAAGATACGCGAACACGAAAACGGGAACCGCATACGACGCCATGTAACCCGCCTCGTCCGCAATTAAGTTCTGCAGGAGCGGCAGCAGCCCGCCTCCGACGACCATCGTCATGAACCATCCGCTCGCGACCGCCGTCGCGTCGCCAAGCCCCTCCACGGAAAGGTTGAATATGCTCGCCCACATGACGGACGTGCAAAGTCCGCAAAAAACGAGCATTGGAGCCGTCAGCGGCACTGTCTCCCGCACAAGCGACGTTCCAGTGAAGACCGGCACGGACACCCGGATTTCCGTCACACACATGCCGGTGACAATCAGCAGAAGCGCAAGCGAACTGGAGACAGCCAGCAGCTTCCGCACGGGAATCCTCTGGGCGAACGCGCTCATTGTCAGACGTCCAACGAGCATCAGCATCACATACGCACTGAAGAAGAATCCGCCTGTCGCTGCGGAATAGCCAAGCGAGACGAGCCAGAGGTTGAGCGTTCCCGCGATACCGATGGAGGTTCCCATGAAAAGGAAAATGCCTACGAGCCCCCAGCGGAAGTGCGGCCACGAAAGCGGGTGCCGGGTCGGACGCGCCTCGTGCGCGGACTGCACCTCGATCGGAAGGAACACAAGCACCGCTGCTACTGCGAAAAACGCGCCCATCGCGACATAGAGAACCGGATACACGTCCGCCAACGATGTGTTCGCCGTGACCGTGCCGACAAGCGCGCCGACCAAAAGCGGCGTCAGCGCGCCGCAGAACGAATTGAAAGTGCCTCCGAGCATGTTCAGCCTGTTGCCGCCGGACCCGCCGCCGCCGAGGGTGTTGAGCATCGGGTTGATGACGACGTTCAGGAGACACAGCGCGATGCCGCTTGTGAACGCGCCGGCGAGATAGACCGGAAAGCCTCCATGCGCCGCGCCCGACAGCCACTGGACCAAGATGCCGACTCCGCCGGTCACGCACCCCAGCACCGCAGTGTTCTTGTAGCCGATGCGATGCAGAAGACGCCCTGCGGGGATTCCCATCAGGAGATAGGCAAGATAGTTCATCAGGTTGCCGAGCATCGCCAGGGCGTTGGAACCGGCTATCTCCGGCTGCGCCTTCCATACGGTCGCAAGCGGAGCCGCGAGCGTGGTGACGAACGCCACCAGCCCATAGAGCGCGAACATTGTCGCTATGGCTGTCTTGCGGCTTTCCATATCAAACTGTCAGAACGACCTTTCCGCGATTTTCGCCGCGCTCGAGGATCGCATGTGCTTCCGTCGCCTCGGTGATCGGAATCACCTTGTAAACGAAGGGCGCGAACTTCCGCGCCTCGAACGCAGGATACACTTCACGGACAAGTCCGGCAAGAATCTGTGCTTTCTCTTCCGGCGTGCGGCTGCGCAGAGTCGAACCTATGACGCGCAGGTTCTTCCGCCAGAGAAGATTGACATCGAGCGTCGTCTCCGGCCCCGCCATCGATGCGAGCGAAATCCACCGTCCGCGATAGGGCATCGTCGCGATGCATTTGCCCAAGAGCGGCCCGCCCACGGGGTCGATAGCGACATTCGGCGGATTCTCCGTCAATGTCTTCACGAGATCGTCCTTGAAGCGGTTCGAGACAACATCCGCGCCGACGCCCTTGCAGAATTCGCCGTTTTCGTCACTCGCGACCTGTGCGACGACTTTTGCGCCGAAGACGTGCTTCGCAAGCTGGATTGTCGCAACGCCAAGTCCGCCCTCGCCTCCGTTGATAAAGAACGTCTCGCCCTTCTTTATGTCGCCGACGATCCTGAGGTTGAGGTACGCCGTCGCATAGACTTCGGGAATGCCCGCCGCCTCCCAGAAGTCAAAGCCCTTCGGCATCGGCATGACCATTCCCTCCGGCACTACGACGCGCTCGGCATACCCGCCGCCGCCGAGAAGCGCGCAGACATGGTCGCCGACATTGAAACGTCCGTTCGGCGGGCACTCTAAGACTTCGCCCGCGCATTCAAGCCCAGGCCACAGCGGCCACCCTTCCGGCGGCGCGTATATGCCCTGACGCTGCATTAGGTCGGCGCGGTTCACGGCGCATGCCTTGATCGCGATCTTCACGTCAAACTCGCCGTGGCAGACCGGCTCCGACACGTCCTGCCAGACAAAGTTCTTCGAACTGTCTATGCACATCGCTTTCATACGCAGGATATTATATCATTTCCCAATATGTGGAAAATTATATAAAAATATGTCAAATCCAATAACAGAGATTTGCACGTGCGCAAGCCATTTTGGTATAATCCTCATCATCATGGTGATAAGGCGAAACAGGCGAATTGTCGTGGCCGTAGATTTCACGCGCCCAGACGGACCTCGTCGACTCGAGGGTCTGATGCGTTTTCTTCAGAGTCGCAGAATCCACTGGGATCTGCGCATCAAGCGGTCTATCTCCGAATGCACGAGCAGAGACGTCGACAAATTCCCCGCATGGGACATTGACGGGGTCATCTACGCACATCCGCAACAGACACAGGAATCCAGAGATGCTCTCGAACACCTCATAGCGCAGCGCACACCCCTCGTCGTTCTGGATCCCGGAGATTCGCTCACCCCAATGCCGAGCAGAAAAAACCTCGCCGTCGTTCGTACGGACCCAGATTCTATCGGCGAGGTATCCGCGCACTATTTTCTGTCCCAGGGCTCATGTCGCAGCTACGGATACGTTCCCGACGTCCTCGACAGACAGTGGAGCCAAAACCGCGGCAAAGCCTTCGACAAGGTCCTTCGTGAGCATGGAGCCACATGCCATATTTTCAAGCCGAGCCATCCTCGGCAGAACGATTTTTCCGAGCTGGTAGAGTGGCTTGAATCGCTTCCGCATCCGACTGGCATTCTCGCCGCGTATGACGACCGGGCATTGTCCGTAATCGAGGCATGCGACTCCGCAAACCTTTCCATTCCCCGCGACATATCGCTGCTGTCGGTCGACGACGACACCTTCCTCTGCGAAAACTGCACGCCGACACTCTCCAGCATCCGTCCCGACCAGGAACGCTCCGGCTATGCTGCCGGCGCTTTGATGTCAAGTCTGCTCAAGGATGGGTGCGAAAGGCCGCACGTGACGACATTGCCGGTAAAATCCATTTCCCACCGCAACTCGACGCTGATGGCCTCGCAGTCGGGACGGCTCGTCCAAAAGGCGCTGGCATACGTCCGCCGGAATTTCAAACGAAAGATATCGCCAGACTCAATTGCAGCATATCTTGGCGTCTCACGTCCCCTGCTGGATCTCAGATTCAGGGAACTGCTCGGAACCTCAGCCAGCAAAACAATTGACGAAGAGCGGCTTAAGGCTGTCTGCGACAGATTGAAGACAAGCAATGCAACGCTGAAGGAAATAGCAAAGGACTGCGGCTATGCGGACTGCTTTCAGCTCATGCACAAGTTCAAGCAGAAGTTCGGCATCACCGCTGCGACATATCGCAGAAGCTCTCACACCTCCACACCAGCGTCAATCCGAGAAACGAGTCTATAGAAGGACAGGTCCCGCTAATGGCCCATTTTCATGGCACAATTGCCAGCAGCCTGGCGATCTCCTTCGCGTCGCGGGTGGTGTAGGAAGTAACGCGACGGCCGAGGGCGTTGATGGACGAGCCAAGGCCATGCAGCTCGATGACATCAAAGTCATGTCAGGCCCGTGATATCTTGTCGATCAAATCATTTGCCCAATCAACCGCTTCGGCAACAGTTGCCTTGACGGGCAGATCGTACTTTGCTGCGGCATACCCCGCATCCCACAATTCGCCCACGACAACCCTTGCCGGCCACGACTGGCGGCGTCGGTGTGAGAAAAGCCTTTCGCAAGTCTTCCTGACAAGCGCAAGGTCAAGTTCGTTCCGGGAGAAGATAAGTTGCAAGTCTACAAGGTCGTGCGGTCGGGACTGCGACGGGTCTGTGAGTCCGTGCAACTTCTGGGCAACCTGATGGTTAAGCTTCATCAGCGGCACAGGCTTCGGCTGCGGAAGGCCGAGCGCCGCAAACATCTCCGCGATGTCGGGCGCAAGCGCGTAGTCAGCTTCAAGAGTGTCGCCGACCTCGTTCGTCCCCATCTCAAGACGTACCGTAACCCAGGGCTTGCGGTTGTATTCGAGCTTCACGTCGAAAGGATGCATGACATACGCGGGCGGAACATCCTCGGGGGTTGCCGGTTCGCGCCTCACGACATGACCTGTAAAGCCGTTCCATCCACCGTTCAACGCCTCGTCGAGCCTTGTGATGAAGGCATCAAGATCGGCTCCTTGCGCGGCGTCCATGTCCTTAGTCACCCGCGTGGCGATATCGCCATAACGAAACTTAAGGGAGCTACCTCCCTTGATTACGCAGTCCGGCATGAGCTGCGCAACAATCGTATTAGCCACCGCGCGCCGGATTCTCTGTGCATCGCCAAAGCGGGGTGCCAACCGCTCGATTGCAATATCGAGATGACGCCTCGACAGGGGAAGTTTCACATCGCTCATGCTCCAATCTCCTTTAATAGCTGTTCGGCTTCGCCGAGACGAAGATATCCATTGCGCTCTGCCTTGCGAACGCCATCTGCAAGCCGCTCTGCCATGACCGCGCCCTTGCAAGTGCGGATGGCATCCGCGAGCGGCTGGCACGCGATACCCTGATAGTATGCGACTTCCCCGCCTTTCCTGCGGACAAGCTTGATCCAGGGAGGAAGCGTCCGCCGCACCCTCCGGTTTGTAGCCACCTCGATAGCAGGTGGATTCACAAGCGCGAGGTCGTGCATAGCCAGCACGGACTCACCCCATATGATCGCGCCCTCTCCGCCAAGTAGAACCGCCTCTGCGTACCCGTCGAACTCCGTGGGCTGATAGTGTGTTGCCAAGCGATACACGCCATATCCCTTGTGGACAAGACGTTTTCGCTTCGCAAGGGCGGACATCTCGCTCTTCGGCACTCCTATCTCTGCGGCTTCCTTCGTCGTAATGTAGCCGTAGTTGTCCGCAGCCCGCTCATATATCTTTTCATACGCAGTCATGCCAATAGTATAGCAAAAATGCTGACCTTTTGACAAGAGCGTGTCTCGACCCTGTCAAAAGGTCACCAATTATGCAAACTTTTTGGCATTAGCCTCATGCAACACCTTGCCACAGATATAATGAGAGGCCTAAACACCTGAAAGTCGGTTTCTGATATACTCAGAACCAGACAATAACCACGAGCTAACCGGAAGGTTGCTCACAAACAGGAGTTAGGCCATGAACAATTGTACCATAATCGGTATCGATCTAGGGGATAAAAAGCACGCTGTCGTCGGGCTCGACGACAAGGCGAACATCGTGCTCAAGCGATGGATCCCCAACACGAAGGCGGACCTCGAGGCGCTGTTCAGGCGCAACCGTAGAGCCGTGTTCGGCATGGAGACGGGGACTCACTGCCGATGGGTCAGCGCACTCTGCGGGCAATGCGGCTGCGAGG
>JAEEGL014542495.1_pt1 | contig 21255 bp, 16 predicted proteins | sample 9134231 | NCBI WGS metagenome assembly JAEEGL01 (sample SAMN16246548, study PRJNA631951) | gut metagenome | biome: gut microbiome; feature: rumen; material: fiber-attached | host: Bos | place: Iran: Karaj | collected 2018-10
CGGAGTCTTGTGCTTCGCCATGTGATCTTTGCCATAATTCTTAACATCATCTTCGGTCAGCGTGGAGCCTTCCTTCTTAATGATACAGGCCATGATCTCTTCACCATACTGCTCGTCCGAAACACCAATGACCTGAACGTCGGAAACATCAGGATGTGTATAGATGAACTCTTCGATCTCCTTCGGGTAGATGTTCTCACCACCACGGATGATCATGTCCTTGATACGGCCGGTGATCTTATAGTAGCCTTCCGGTGTTCTTCTTGCCAGGTCACCTGTATGGAGCCAGCCGTCCTCATCGATGGCAGCCTTGGTTGCCTCCGGCATCTTGTAGTAGCCCTTCATGATGTTGTAACCACGAGCGCAGAACTCACCGTCTACGTTATCCGGCAGCACTTCGTTTGTAGCAGGATCTACGATACGGCACTCGACGCCCGGAAGCTCCTTACCAACGGTCTGTACACGGACTTCGATGGAGTCATCCACACGGCTCTGGGTGCATCCCGGAGCGGCCTCGGTCTGACCGTAAACGATCGTGATCTCTTTCATGTTCATCTTATTGACCACGTCTTCCATAACCGGGATCGGGCACGGGGAACCTGCCATGATACCGGTTCTCATGTAAGAGAAGTCGGTCTGGGCAAAGTCAGGGTTCTCAAGAAGTGCGATAAACATGGTCGGAACACCATGCATCGCCGTAACACGACGAGCCGTAATGGAAGCCAGTACTTTTCTAGGAGAGAAGTAATCCAGCGGAACCATGGTAACACCGTGAGTAACGGAAGCGGTCATAGCCAGTACCATACCGAAGCAGTGGAACATCGGCACCTGGATCAGGAGTCTGTCCTCGGTGGAGAGGTTCATGCAATCGCCAATGCATTTACCGTTGTTGAGAACGTTTCTATGTGTAAGCATAACGCCCTTCGGGAATCCTGTCGTACCGGATGTGTACTGCATGTTGCAGACTTCGTCCGGCTGAGTCGCATCGATCATGGCGCGCAGATCCGCGTCGCTGACCTTGCCGTCGGCGGTCTCGAACTCATCGTCCCAGAAGAAGCAGCCGTCGTAGCGGTTGTCGATGGTGATAACGTTCTTCAGGTACGGGAGTCTTTCGGAGACCATCTCGCCCGGCTTGGATTTACTGAGTTCAGGGCAGATCTCGTTGACGATATCTACATAGTTAATGTCCTTATAGCCGTCCATCATGACGAGTGTGTCAGAATCGGACTGACGCAGCAGGTACTCGATCTCGTGGATCTTATAGGCTGTATTTACGGTAACCAGGACTGCACCGATACGGACGCAGGCCCAGAAAGTCAGGAACCACTGTGGGCGGTTGGTGGCCCAGAGTGCGACGTGGGAATCCTTCTTGACTCCCATGGCCATGAGCATCTTGGATACGCGGTCCACATCATCTCTGAACTCGCTGTATGTTCTTGTGTAATCACGCATGGTGTAAGCAAAAGCGGTCTGATCCGGGAATTCGGTGGCAACCTTGTCGAGCATCTGGCCGAAGGTCATCTCGACGAGCACGTCCTTCTCGAACATTCTCTGACCTTTACCTTTCTCGACATACTTGATATTGGAAGGAACGACCTCGATCGGAGCCTCCGGACGGACCTGCGCCTTACTCTCCTTCTTAGAGGGCTCGATGACTTTCTTGGTACCCTTGGTCTTTTCCCAGGTCCTTACGAAGTTGATGAACTGCGGGAATACGATGGCCGCGCTCTCGATCTCCTTCGCCCATCTCTTGACCCACTCGAGGGATACGAATCCGTCGTAACCGTTCTTATCGAGAAGCTCGAAGAGTTCCTCCAGCGGAAGATCGCCGTGCCCCGGCAGGCGGTAAGCTACCGTACCATCTGCTTCCTTGATGGAATCTTTGACATGGATATAGCAGACATACTCCCCGACATTCGCCCATGTTGTCTCGACGGACTCGCCGAAATAACGGAACGGGTGATGTACGTCCCAGAGAACTTTCACATAAGGAGAATCCACCGCCTCGATGAGTTTACGGAGGCGGGAGGTATCCGCATAGACACCATTAGTCTCGACAAGGAGCGTCACGTTCTTGCCTTCGCAGAGAGGTGCCAGGTCCTTAAGAGCCGCGATGATCTTCTCGTCGTCGACTTCACCTTCCGGTGCCGGATGGGCATCTGCCAGGATACGGACATAAGGAGCTCCGCACTTGCTGGCCAGCGCCACATACTCACCGATCTCGGTCGGTGCGATCTTGGCGCCGTCTTCGTAAGCCAGTACACAGTTAGAGGAGAAGCATGGAATCTCCAACCCCAGCTTTCTAAGGTTTTCCATGGTGCGGTCCACTTCCGATGGAAGGAACGGCTTTGCATGGGACGCGGTGATCTCTTCACCCAGTCCTCTGATCTCGATACCTGCGTAGCCAAGGTCGTGGGCCATCGGATAGATGTCCTTCCAGGACCACTCAGGGCATGCCAGTGTAGAAAAAGCAAGCTTCATCGCCATTTCGAAAAACCTCCGGTTAAAAATGCTGTGATACTCAATTCGCAGGATATCACAGCATAGGATTATTTAACGGGATTAGCATACACCCAAAAAACAAGAAAAGAAACGGGGCGACAGTGCTTTTGCCGAAAGAAGGCAAAAAAGCGGAAGAAAATGTAAACTCCTATGACCTTAGGATAGGATCAGGCCTCTTTCTTGGCGAAGAGCTGTCCGACTTCGCTCTCGATGACCGGGCGGCCCCAGATGTTACCCTGTACGAAATCGCACTGGTACTTCGTCAGGATATCGAGCTGCCGTCTGTCATCAACACCTTCTGCGACAACGCGGATCTTCATCTGGTGCACGAGGCCGATGATGGAGCCGACCATCAGGCGCTGTGCGTTCTTCATCGGAAGCTCATCTACGAACGACTTATCGATCTTCAGAACATTGATCGGGAGCTGCTGCAGATAGTTAAGAGACGAATAGCCTGTACCGAAGTCGTCGAGTGCGACGGAGATGCCGAGCTCGGAGATCTCTTTAAGGACCTTCACGGCATAGTCGACATTCGATACCATGATGGACTCGGTCACTTCGAATTCGAGGTTCTTCGGGTCGATCTCGGTCTTCTTGATGATGCGTCGTACGGACTGCAGGAACATCGGGGACATCAGCTGCACGGCGGAAATGTTGACGGACATGACACCGTCCCAGCCGTGCTCGGCCTTGATCCTCTTGAGTGTCTCGCAGGCGGTCTCGAGGACCCATTCACCCAGCGGAACAATGAAGCCTACGGACTCGGCAACCGGGATAAACTCACCCGGGCTGACTTCGCCGAATTTCTCGGAGTTCCAACGGCAGAGCGCCTCGAAGCCTCTGAGTTTTCTCTCCTTCATATCGTACTGCGGCTGGAAGCACAGATACAGTTCGTCGTTCTTGATTGCGGAAAGCAGGCGGCTCTCATACTTCATCTTGCGCATGATGTCGTCCTTCATTTCCTTCTTATAGAACTGAACCATGTTACGGCCGTATTCTTTCGCCTTATACATCGCAGTCTCAGCACACTTCACCATCTCCGCCGAGGTCGTTGCATCCTGCGGGAAGAAGGAGACGCCGAAGCTCGCTGTAACCTTATACTCCGAATCGTCAAGAGTAAACGGATGGGAGAAAGAGTCTCTTAACATCTCCACGTAGTTCAGCATGTCCTCGTCAGAGAACTGACGCTGTACAACGATGGCGAACTCATCTCCGCCCCAACGGCCGATCATATCCTCCGAGTCGATCGTGGAGGTCAGGCGGCTTGCCACGGCCTGCAGGATGCTGTCGCCGAGCTTATGTCCCATCGAGTCATTGATGACCTTGAAATTGTCGAGATCCACATAAATCAGGGCAAAAGGCATCTTCTTATGGGAAAGAAGGCTGATGAGAAGATCCATGCGGTCGATGATCTTCACCCTGTTCGGAAGTCCGGTAACGGTATCGAAATGATTCATCTGATACAGACGTTCTTCGTTATCCTTCATGGCACGGTTGTACTCAGAAAGAAGGGTGTTCTGGCGCTTCGCCTCTTCTTCTCTGGCCTTGAGGTCAGTATTCGCCTGCTCCAGTTCGGCCGTCTTACTGGCTACACGCTCGATCTCGATCGCGACCCGGCGGTTATAGGCAAGAACGATGGCCACGATCACCAGACCGAGTGCCGTGGTCGCCAATCCGTTGATGGCATAGTTATCCTGGTAACGGAAGAGTATGAAGACAGTCGCAGCAAGCTGGAGGACCGTCGCAACCAGAACGGCGTAGAAGCCTTTCATATTCAGTGACTGCACGATCAGTATCGACAGCAGAAGCTGTACGATCGTAAAGATGCCTCTTACCGGCATGAGGAATTCAAATTCGGGAACTATCGCCACTAAGGGATTAAGAACTGCAAAGAAGCCAAAAGCCAGAATATAAAGAATGATCTTTAATGCGGCGAAGCGCTGCCCGACTTCCGGGTGGAGATTCGAGTCTACGAATCTTTCTGCAAATGTCACTTCACCCTTTTTTGCTACTTTGTTCTCACTTTCCTGATCCATACCATTGCCCCTTCAATCACCCTAAAGTAATCACAAACTCTATTATGCACGATTTCTCGCCACTTTGCACGAGTTTTGTGTAGAAACCCTTATTAGATGGTATAATTTTTTTCATGCATAGTAAATGCAAAGAATTTGATATTTAGGAGCTATCGGGCATGTTTCTTCCAAAAGCAGCGATATTTGACCTTGACGGGACTCTTCTCGACTCTATGTGGGTCTGGAAGAAGATCGATGCGCAATTTCTCGCGGACCGGGGATTTGAAGTGACGCAGGACTACACAGATGCCATTAAGGCGATGGGATGGGAGGAAGGCGCCCGCTACACGATCGACCGGTATGGTCTTTCCGAAACACCGAAGCAGGTCATAGACACCTGGTTCGATATGTCCGAAGAATACTACCGCTTTCACATTCCCATGAAAGCCGGCGCCAAGGAGTATCTTTCGCTGCTTCACGAAAAAGGCGTGCCTATGGCGGTCGCTACCTCGATGGAACCGCAGAAGAATATCGATATCGTGCTCCGGGCCAACGGGATCGCGGACTATTTCCAGAATATCACGATGTCGACGGAAGTGACACGGGGGAAGGGTTTCCCCGACATCTATCTTCTTGCCGCTTCCCGTCTCGGTGTAGATCCGGCAGACTGCGCCGTATTCGAAGATATCCTTGCCGCCATCCGAGGTGCCGGAAACGGTGGATTCCAGACGGTAGGCATCTACGATGATATCTCTGAGGGAGAATGGCCGCTTATCGAAAAAGAAGCAACTCTTGCCGTTCGAAACTGGCAAGAGCTGCTGTGATCGTGTTTCTTAAGGTTCGTTTTTTCAGTAGAAGAGAATCCAGGATCCGGAAGTCCAGTCAACCGAAGTTGTCTCCATACCCTGTCGGAAGGATCGAGACGATCCATGCCAGGACAAAGCCTGCAACAGGAAGCGCATAGACCAGTCCGAACCATTTCGTAAGCCGGATATCGTTCAGTCTCCGTATAAATGCGGACAGGTTGATGAACGTGACGATGGCAAGCGTGATAAACCAGAAGATACGGGCCGGACCATTCAGTTTCATGATGTTCATCGGGTTAAGGATCTCAAGAACCGATTCACCCGGCATTGCAGATTGAGCTTTAAATGCCAGAAGCATAATCAGCGTGGATGCTCCTAGCACAACAGCGGAATATACGACACTGCAGATATAGAACGGCCAGCGCTGGATCTGTCCGTATTTCCAGTTGAACATATCTGCTCCGAATTCAACGAAATCCTCGACGTCAATGACGTCAAACATACGACCGGCAGTATTAAGTGGCATAGAAATCTCCTCCCGTTCCTATAACCAACCGTCCGTTTTCGGACGATGCCCGTTTCAACCTTGTTTCCATTTTTCAGTTGAAATCATTCCCTAAAACCTTTTCTCATTGTACCACAGTTGTGGTGCGGTTACCATGAACATGGTGCGGAATGACGGTCTTACGGGTGTGGAGCTGTAATGGAGAGGAGCCTTACCCATGCCCGCTTGATCGCTATGGTACGGATCTGCTTATATGCAGTCAAGACTGCCATGCGGCACCGCATATGCGGCGTCGGTCTTGACTGCATAAAGAGATCCGTAATTCTTCTGACAAGCGGGCATGGGTGAGTTCCATCCAGTGGATGTATATCTGTGCAATTCGTTTCCAAAACCGGCAAAACAGCGCAAATTAAGGGAATTTGTCGAGTACAGAAATGGTTAAACATGGCACAATGATGACATATTCTGCTTAAGAATGTGAATTGGAGTTTCAGAATGGAGGCGCGGGTATATGATCGCAGCAGAGCTATACAAGATGTCGTTGTTTCTTCGCGGCAGACGTTTGGTTTTTCTTAAAGATAGATTGAAGAGCATTCCTTACGTCAGTATCGGGAAGCGAAGAAAAAACGGGATTCCAGTTAGCGTGATACGGGCTTACCTTCCCGACGATGCCTCCGGATCCGGCGAGATGCACCGCGTGCAATATGACCTTACTTCGCGGCGTGCACATCCTCTTCTTGTAGCAAAAGAGGAACGTGAAGAGTTAGAGCGCAAACTTAACTCGCTTCGGTTCCGAAGTATACTTGACGGCGAATATCCTAGAATTACAACATTAAGAAACATTAACCCAATCAATAAGCGCTTTTCTAAAGAAGTCTTCGACCAACTGGAAGAACTCAAAGAAGACAATCCGGTAAAGAAGCACTACTTTGACGGTCACATCTTCCGTTCAAAGTCCGAGCTGATTGTCGCGCAATTTCTGAAATCGCTGGGGCTAGAATATAAGTATGAGGCCATCGTTAAAGTCGGAGAGCAGGTGTACTACGTTGACTTCGCCGTATACTGTCCAGAGACAGGGCGATTCTTCTTTATCGAGCATCTTGGAATGATGTCTAAAGATTCCTACCGCATGAAGAACTTCGCTAAAATCACCAACTATATTCTGAATGGCTATATTGAAGGCCTCGACGTTCTCTTCATATTCGAGCATGGAGATGATCGATTCTCTGCGGATGCAATATGTGGCAAGATTCTTGGGGTCATTGCTGCTCAAGCCCGGCAACTGTCAGAAGCATCTGTTCTATGAGAATACCTTCATTGACGTAATATTGACTCAAAACACCCGCAAAAGGCAATGTTGAGGAAATTAAAGAAGAAAAGAACGTTATTGCCTTTTTGTTGCCTCTAGACTGGGATAAAAGGCAACAACGAGGCAATTTCACATTCTTAACCTGAATTTCGCCTCTTTGTTGATTTTTCGATTGTTCTACAGTCAACGATGAGGCAATTCTGATTCCGTCCCAGAGTGTACTTACCAGTAGGCGGCCATATCGCCGAGGTAATCCCATTTGAAGACGACCAGCGCCACGTTTCTTAGAATAAAGAAGCCGATCACAACGACGAGGATGGTCCACATTTCCCATTGATAGAAAAGCTTCCAATGGTTTTTGCCGGATGGCTGCCTGCAGAAAAGTGCGTTATGCAGAAGCGCCACCCAGATCCGCAAAAGCAGAATACCGGCATAGATCGGAACCGGGTGTGAAAGAAACGAACGGACCAGATCGAAATGCAGAAGATGTTTCACGGCCCGCGTGCCGCCACAGCCCGGACAATACAGATGAAAGGTCTGCGAAAACCTGCATGCGCCTTCTTGAAAGGCGACATCACTCACCTGAGTTTTCAGATACCATGCGAAGAATAAAGCAGCGGCCAGGATCAGGGTCATGCCCCAGAATCCTAGCCACTGCCGAGTTTCTCTATTGACCGTGCGCATCCCGACGTCCCCGGATCTCGATCGGATCAGAAGCAGAATGCGATTCTTCCGATACCGCAGGTCGCCGCTACACAGACAAAGTCAACGATAAGCTGTACGGCAAAAGAACAAATCCCCAGTATCCATCCGCCCAGGGCAAGAGACTTCTTCGAGCCGTTATTGACGTGTCCGATGATACCCAGAACGATTGCGGCCACACTGCAAAGATAAAGCGGGTTAAAGAAGAAGCCCAGGATACCGAAAACCAGTGCAAGCACACATACATTTTCGTAGTCCGGTCTATCCCCACGGAGCAGCTGTTGCTGGTAAGCCTGCTGGTCCTTCGTATTAAACGGGACCGTATTGGCCGGTTCATAGTATTGGGAATTAGGTCCCTGCGCCGCCACATACGGTCTGGCTGCCGGCTGCGTCTCCGCTGCTCCGCTTCCCTGTCCCTGCGATGAGGAAGCCTGCTGTCCAGGCGCCGCTACGGACACCAGTGTTTCTACCGTTTCTGAATCGGAATGTTCCGAAGATGTACTTACCGAAACCGTCTCCAGAGCATTTCCACAGTTCGCGCAGAACTGCACACCGTCCGGGTTCTCATGATGACAAAGTTTGCAGATCGCCATTGTTATTCCTCCTTTTGGAACGCCCGAGGGCGCTGCTTAAATCCGATAATCCGATAATATAATCTCACGGCAGAATCCCATCATACAGGGTATATCACGCGGAAAAATACAGGGAAAACCTGCTTTTCTTCAGTAATATCACTTATTGTAAAGCTTCTTCTTCTGATACTCCGGCTCGCAGGTGATATTCACGCCGAGCTTTCTAAAGACGCCCTCGTCCACGTTAGAGAGGATCGTCGTCGAGTGTGCGTCACTGTGTCGCAGGTTGTTGATCTGCTGCATCGCAAGCTCGGCTACCGGGTTCGTCGCCGCACTCATCGCCAGTGCGATCAGCACCTCATCGGTGTGAAGACGCGGATTGCGGTTACCCATATGGTTGATCTTCAGATCCTGGATCGGCTCGATAACATTCGGCGAGATCAGGGGGATCTCATGCTGGATGCCACCGAGGACTTTCAATGCATTGAGAAGTACGGCTGCCGAAGCGCCGAGGAATTCGGAATTCTTACCGGTCACGATCTGGCCGTCCGGGAGTTCCAGTGCCACAGCCGGACCATGGGTCGACTCCGCACGTACCAGTGCCGCACCAACCACACGACGGTCGTTGACCTCAATTCCGGATTTATTCATAAGAAGCTCGATCTTACTTACATCTGCTCCATCAGAAAGGCCCTGGCGGACCAGGCACTTCGCCTGGAAGTAACGGCGGATGATCTCCTGCTTACTGGCCTCACGGCACGCTTCATCGTCCACGATGGCAAATCCCGCCATGTTTACGCCCATGTCTGTCGGGCTCTTGTACGGAGACTCTCCGTAGATCTTCTCGAAGATCGCGTTGACGACCGGGAACACCTCGACGTCGCGGTTATAGTTAACGGTCGTCTCACCATAGGCCTCGAGGTGGAAAGGGTCGATCATGTTGACATCCGCCAGATCTGCCGTCGCCGCCTCATACGCGATGTTCACCGGATGGTTCAGCGGGATGCTCCAGATCGGGAACGTCTCGAACTTCGCATATCCGGCCTTAATACCTCTTCTATTCTCGTGATAGAGCTGCGACAGGCAGGTCGCCATCTTTCCGGAACCAGGTCCCGGCGCCGTAACAACGACCAGGGAACGTGTGGTCTCGATGTATTCGTTCTTGCCGTAGCCCTCGTCACTTACGATAAGCGGAACGTTCATCGGGTAACCTGCGATCGGGTACTGCTTATAGACCTTGATGCCCAGCTGATGCAGTCTCTTGCTGAACTGCTCGGCCAGAGGCTGGTTCGTGAACTGCGTGATCGTTACGGAACCCACATATAATCCGATCTCGGTAAAAGCATCGATCAGGCGGAGTACTTCCTGATCGTAGGTGATGCCGAGGTCGCCTCTTCTCTTGTTCTTCTCGATGGCATCCGCATTGATCGCGATGACGATCTCCGCTTCATCCTTCAGCTCGAGAAGCATCTTCACCTTACTGTCCGGTTCGAACCCCGGAAGTACACGGGATGCGTGAAAATCATCGAAAAGCTTGCCGCCGAATTCCAGATACAGCTTGCCGCCGAACTGATCGATCCGGTCACGGATCTTCTGTGACTGCATCTGCACGTATTTCTCATTGCTAAAGCCTTCCTTAAACATACCTTTCACACTCCCTTTATTCAGGAACGGTCCTGCGCGAAACCATCGATCTCACGAAGGAAAGGCGCTTCCCCGTTCCCGATACTACAAAATAAAAAAGAGCTTCTCTCCAAAAAACTTCGAGAAGCTCGTCTGCCTTTTTAACGGCTCTTTGCAATTATATCATACTTTGATATGCTGTCTACATCAAACGAAGTCAAAAAGGAGTACTTTTTTATGCGTTTTTTGATCCAGCGTGTGACCTCTGCCAAAGTCGATGTCGAAGGCGAAACCGTAGGTGCCATTGATCACGGCTTCCTCGTATTCATCGGCGTCTGTAACACCGATACCAAGGCCATTGCGGACGCTATGGTCAAGAAACTCCTGGGACTTCGCATCTTCCGGGACGAGAACGGCAAGACCAACCTGAGCCTTTCCGATGTGGGCGGCAGCCTCCTTCTCATCTCCCAGTTCACCCTCTACGCCGACTGCCACCACGGCAATCGTCCGTCCTTCATCAACGCAGGGGCGCCGGACATGGCCGAGGAGCTCTACGAATACATCATTGATGCCTGTCGTCCGCATGTAAAAGCACTGGCGACGGGAGTTTTCGGTGCAGACATGGCTGTATCGATCGAAAACCAGGGTCCGTTCACGATCATGCTGGACAGTGAAGAGATCGTAAAGAAGTGATCCTTAGAAGAGGATCGGTTTCAGGATATAGGAGAACAGGATGTCTCCCAGGAAGATCACGGCAATCGGGATCGCGATAGCCAGAAGCTTCTTCCTGCCCATCTTCTCTGTCATGTGGAAGAATCCCGGCACGGCCCACTTCGTGTACAGCACACCCAGGATGCCGAAGATCAGAACGGAACGGAAACACACGTAGCCCCCGATATTCCCCCAGTTCCAGATCTCCTTGTTATAATCCCACAGGCGCATCCCGCCGAAACAATGATAAAGGACCCAGCCGGTCCCGAATTCTAAGATAAACGAACCGATCACCGTGATAATAAAGACCAGCCATGGATTGACTTTACGCTTGTATGTTACCAGCGTCAGGCCCAGTGCGCCGAATCCGTAGATCGGAAGCCACGGACCGCCCTGGCCTCTTCGGATGAAGTGACCCTGGTCGATCCGATAGAAAAGCATCTCATACACCCAGCCGATCATCGCTCCCAGTACCACAAGAAGGAAGATCGTAATCATCGTCCGATACTTCGGACTAAACTCGTCTTTCATGAATCACCCCTCCGAAACCATTCATAAAAGCCAGACTCATACCTGATCCTATGGTAACACATCGGAGAAATATCCACACGGCCATGCGGTTGAAAAATGATCGGCGAATGGCTATAATGGTGCATGTCCCTTGTGGGAGATGCTTCGATCGTTCAACGGATAGGACTGCAGTTTCCGGTACTGCCAATGCGGGTTCGATTCCTGCTCGGAGCGCCACAGAAAGTAAAAGGGCTGTGATCCCCGGGATTTTCACCGGGTCATCACAGTCCTTTTCTAATAGAGGGTTGGCAGAGGAACTGTTCTGTCTTTTCTTATTCAATCTCTTCGGTCTTATAGATAAACTTGACCTGTCCGTCCATGCCGTCGGCAATACCGGAATAGTTGATGTAATTCTTCGAGACTTCCATCGTCGCCTGAAGTCTTGCAGCCAGGCCCGCAAGATCGCCGTCTACCAGATCCACGATCTTCTGCACGCCCTTTTCATCGAACTCGTTAAGTCCGGATGAGAGCTGCATCGCCCCGTCACGGAGCTGTGTGATACCGTCGATCAGGGCCGGCGCACCGTCCTTCATCTGCAGGATGCCGTCGTTAAGAGTATTGGCACCGGAAGAAAGCTGCGCTGTGCCGTCTTTGAGCTGCGAGGCTCCGTCTTTCAGAGATCCGGCCCCGGTCAGGACCTGCCCGACTGCCGAAGTATAGTCTGAAAGCCCGATGTAGAATGCATTGTATCCGTCGAGGCTCGCCTTAAGGTCGATCACTTTCTTCGCACCTTCCGAAGCCGCCTCAAGCTTGGTCTGGACTTCGTCACCTGCCATCGTCTCGGAGATGGTCTTTTCTACCTGCGCATCTGTATTCTGATCGATCAGCGCCACAATATCCGCGCCGGCCATCGTTTCATCGACCTTCGAAGAGATGATCGACTGCACATCCGCGGTGGCCATCTGCTGGTCCACGGCCGCACTGATCTGTCCCTGTATCTCGGCACTCTCCATCTGTGCCTCTGTATTCTGTTCAATCAGAGCCTGCACGTCGTCCGTCGCCATCTGCTGATCGATCGCGCCTTCGATCATCTGCTGTGTCGCAGCATCCACGAGACCTGCCGCCACGGCCTGATCGTAAGAAGCCTTATCCATGCCGGCCGCCGTCTGGATCACCTGCTCCGCGACCGCTGCCCGTACATTCTCTTCGACCGCCTCCTGCACCTGTTCACGTACAGCAGGGATCACTTTCTCCGTGACACCTTCGCGGACGCCTTCCTCGACTTTCGTCTCCACCTCCGATCGAACCGCCGCCGTTACCTGCCCGCGGATGTAATCGCGCTTTTCCTCAACGGCCGAAGTCACGGTGTCGAGTGCCTGCTGGTATACCGCGGAATCATCCAGCGAATTGATCACGCCGTTCAGCACTTCCGCGTAGTTTCCGATCGTCAGCTGCGGCACCGAAAGACCGGCATCATTTAGCTGCTCATATGCGGTTTCAAGAAGGCCTTCGAATACCTGTCTGGCTCCGTCATTCAGTTCCGAAGAATGGGCATCCAGTTCGGAAAGCCCGTCGTAGAGCTGCTTCGTGCCATCCGCGAGTTTACCGGCTCCCTCGTCCAAGGAAGCGGCACCGTCCGCCAGTTTCTGCGCGCCGTCCGCCAGCTGGTCGATACCGGTGACCAGTTCCTTCGACTTGTCGAGGAGCGTGCAGAGCCCGTCGTAAAGTTTCGAAGATCCGTCCGTCAGCTGTTCCATCGCATCGGTCAGCTCCTGCATCGCTCCGTCAAGGTCGATGCTCTCCCCTGACTTCAGTTTCTCCGGATCGATCTGATTGACGATTTCATTTGAGGCAATCGTCACCGTCATGCCCATGCTGAAGTTCACACAGTCCGCAGAGATCTCGACATAGTCCGGGATCGTCAGTTTATCCGGAGAGATACCCAGGTCCTCGGAAAGCCCCGGGAACGCGAAGCCGATGACCGCCGTGCGTGAACCGTCATTGATGATCTTGCCGTTCGATACCTCTACGTTGGCAAAAGCACTGTTGTCCAGGAGTAATCCGGTCAGCATGGTGAAGGGTACGTAGATCTTCTCGCTTTTTCCGTTGATCTCCTTCATTTCATACGTGTTGTTCGTATAGTCAAAACGGATCGTCACGCGTCCGCTTTTTCCCGGAAGTTCAGAAGGAGCGATGGGTGAACCATCGAGGAAATACGAGACCTTCACATCGACCGGCAGTTCTTTTTCGATATTGCCCTGATAATAGATATCGTCAGTACTTGCATTCCAGACGCGGGTATTCTCTCCGCCCATGGTAAACGTCTCTCCGTCTTTGAGCACCTGCACATCCGAAAGCTCCGACACATCCTGCACATCGTTCTTCCCGGCGGTGTTGCGGATCCAGTCGCTCACGATCACCTTATTCACGGTACCGTCCTGCCCTGCGATCACGTACACGGTTTCCTCTTTAAAAGGATCCTGCGTGGAAGGAGTGGCTGCGGAAGCACTCATATACTGCAGAAGATCCGATTCGCTTGAGAGTCCGCTCGCGTACGCCACATCCGAAGATACGGAGGACAGTCCGTCCGTCACACAGGAAGGATCCTGGGGCAGTGCTTTTGACGAGGAAGATTTAGCCAGGGCATAGCCTGCACCTCCGGCACCCATCGTAAGTATTCCTGCTGCCGCAAGAACGGCCAGCGTCTTATTTACCATCGTGTTCATCGTATTCATACAAAAAACTCCTTTCTCTTTGTGAAGGTCTTTCCCATTTTGATTTGTTTCATCCCGATCGTCGTGTGACATATGAGCCTGTCAAAGAGCATCAGCATGGCCGGCAGGATGAAAATGACCAGAAGCATACTGATGACCGCGCCCCTTGCCAGGAGGAAGCACATCGAGCTGATCATGTCGACGTCGGAGTAGACGGCGACGCCGAAGGTCGCGGCAAAGAGGCCTGTGCCGGACACGAGTACCGACGGGATCGACGTCTTCAGCGCCGTCCAGACCGCCTCGTTTCTTTCCAGTCCGTTCATGCGCTCTTCCTTATATCTCGTGGTCATGAGGATCGCATAGTCCACCGTCGCGCCCAGCTGGATCGTACTGATGCAGATCGGTGCGATGAACGGCATACTCGAACCCATATAATGCGGAAGACCGAGGTTAATGAAGATCGCCAGTTCGATGACCGAGATCAGGATAAACGGCAGCGACAGGCTCTTCGTCACGCATGCGATGATCAGGAACACCAGAAGCACCGACACCAGATTCACGACACGGAAGTCGGTATCCGTTGTCTCGATCAGGTCCTTCGTACACGGACCTTCGCCGATCAGAAGTCCCTTCGGATCGTACTTCTTAAGTATCGAATTCAGCCGGTCGATCTGGGTGTTGACCTCATCCGTCGCAATACCGTACTGCGAGTTGATCAGCATCAGTTCCCACTTTTCCCCCTTGAGTAGTTCTCTTGCCGAATCCGGAAGCACGTCCTCCGGCACATCTGCACCCACCAGGGATTCCAGCGACAGAACATAGTTCACGCCGTCCACCTTTTCCATCTCATGGATCATGGCTCTCGTTTCATTCGGATCCATCGTGGCATCCGTGAGGATCATGTGCTGCGTCGCGATCCCGAAATCCTCTTTCAGCTTTTTATTTGCCACGACATTCGGCATATCCTGCGGGATCGAAACGGAAATATCGTAGTAGACTTCGTTGCTGGCTTTCTTGTATCCGTAGAAAGACGGTACGAGAAGGATCGCGAAGATCAGGAGGAACACCGGGAATATCTTGATAATGCCTTTGGAAAAAGCACTGCCGCCCGGAATAAGCGATCTGTGCCGGCTCTTCTGGAGGGGCTTATCGAGAATGAGGATCAGCGACGGAAGGACCGTCACGCATCCGATCACACCGAGAAGGACGCCCTTGGCCATGACAAGGCCGAGGTCTCTGCCCATCGTGAAGGACATGAAGCACAGTGCCACAAAACCTGCGATCGTCGTGATGGAACTTCCGACTACGCTGCTGAGGGTCTCATGGATCGCCACCGCCATCGCCTCTTTGTTATCCGGATATTTCTCTCTTTGCTCGTTGTAGCTGTGCCACAGGAAGATGGAGTAGTCCATCGTGACCGCCAGCTGAAGCACGGCAGACAGTGCTTTTGTAATATAGGAGATCTCGCCGAAGATCACGTTCGAACCGAGGTTCAGAAGTATCATCATACCGATGGAAAGAAGGAATACCACCGGAGCCAGGAAACTATCGAGGAGGAGCATCATAGCAAGAAGTGCCAGGACGACAGCGATCGCCACATAGATCGGTTCCTCTTCTTCACACAGATTCTTAAGGTCCGTGACCAGTGCGGACATGCCGGAGACGAAGCACTGCTTGTCCGCTATCTTTCTAATCTCTCCGATGGCCTGCATGGTCTCGTCCGCCGATGTCGAGGTGTTAAAGAACACCGCCAGGATCGTGGAATGATCGGTATTAAATGCATCGTATAAGGATTTCGGAAGCATCTCCATCGGAACCGAAAGACTGGCCAGCGAATCGTACCAGATCACCGATTCCACATGGTCCACCTGCGCGATGCTTTCCTTCAGTTTGGATACCTGAAGGGGCGTCATATCCTCTACGATGACGAAAGAAAAGGCGCCCTTTCCGAATTCATTGAGAAGCTCTTTCTGCCCCTGCACGGTTTCCATATCCTCCGGCAGGTAATTGAGCATATCGTAGTTGACTCTTGTTCCGATGTAGCCGAAAACAGACGGGATCATGAGCAGCAGTGCCACAATCAGGATCAGAAATCTGCCTTTGACTACAGCTTTTGAAAACTTCATCTTTTTCCTCCCCTTACATGTATGAATTCATAATCCGTATCCGGAATATCCGGATACTGGTTCTTCACGATCTTAACGGTGAAGATCGCAACCGTCAGATTCAGAATGCCCTCAAAAATCAGGGCCACACCCAGAAGCGCGGTCAGCATCTCCGCCGAATTTCCCGGACGGAACATCAGGAGCATACCGAGGATCCCGGTTGCAACGGCACATGCAAGGATGAACCACCAGTCACGGATGCCGAAATCTCTGGCATCTTTTGCAATTCTTGCCTTGAAAAAAGCATCCGCCATGATCAGGATCCCCATGGCGATCACGATCAGATTCACGGCGTGAAGCGGATGCACCAGGACCGCGATCCCCAGAAGTAGAAGGATGCTGCCGAATTCCAGATCGTACTGGAACGCCAGACGGAAAAGATCCTTGGAGAAATAGCCTACGATCTTCACGATACCGAAAACGATCATGGCCACACCCAGTGCCGTGCCGAGAAGCTGTGTACCCAGGTCCGCACGCAGGATGAATCCAAGTCCCACCAGACAGAAAATAAGGGACATGATCACATATCCGATCTTCGCGATGCGCATCGGCGCAATCGAACGCATTTTCATCACTGTCACCTCCAAACCGGAAGCGGTTTTCTCCGTCACACATCGGCTATCGCGAAATCTACGCACCTGCTGTCGCACATCGGAGAAGCGCACTTCTTTATCATCTGGATCCATCATACGGCCGGAGACTTTTATCGGAAACGGACAGAAAAAAGCCCGTGTCTGAAATTCAGACACAGGGACCGATTTGTCTAAAAAGATGTTTCCGGGAAGCCGAAGGTTATCCTTCGACCGCCCTCTTGATCATCTCTTCTGCCATCCCGCGATAGAGCTGGCAGAAACGGCTGATGTGCTCTTCCACATTCGTTTCCATCTTCTGGTTGAGCCACTCGATAGTCAGACCGAAGCATTCACAACGATAGAAGCGGCGGATGATCTCCTCATCGGAAGGCGCGATCCGGATATCGTGGAAAAGTGTTTTTGCATAGGTGGTGATCACATAGTCGCAAACTTTCCACAGGTACGTCTCAAAAACATCGCGGCTGACGGAATTATAGATATGGAGGATCGCCCTGCGGTTCTGTTCACAGAAAGCAATCGCCGCACGCAGCGCTGTTTCGATCGAGTCGACCGTATCGTATCGGGAGATGATGTCATCGGCAGCATCCTTGACCATCTCTTCGACCAGAGCAGGCAGATCCTGGTAATAGTAATAGAAAGAATTCCGGTTGATCCCGCATTTTTCCACGATCATCTTCACCGTGATCTGTGACATCGGCATCTCTTCGAGAAGCTCCACGAAGGTCTTCTTGATCGCGTCCTTCATAAAACTCGGCATAGCAGATCATCCCCCTTTTCCTGTCCATTATACTCCATTCAGAAAAAAACCATTTCATACTTGACTCTCCCCTTAGGGCATCCTTTATGCTTGGGTCTGTGAAATGGTATCATGTTGTTTAGGTCAAAACCATAGGTAAGGAGATTCAACATGGAATACGATTGCTATCTGCAAAAAGGAGATTACTATTTCCGCTTCCGGACGGGAGCGATCATCCTGAAGGGCCGGAAGATGCTCTTCGTCCAGAATGCCCTGGGCGGGTATTACTACATGATCGGCGGCGCGGTGCATCTGGGCGAGAACACGAAGGACTGCATCGAGCGCGAGGTCTTCGAGGAGACGGGCGTGCCCTGTAAGGTCGTGCGCACCGGTATCATCTGTGAGAATTTCTTCGAGGGCGACCGGCTGGATGAGCGGATCTCCGGGATGCACTGCCATGTGCTGGAATTCTATTACCTGATGGAAGCACCGGAAGATAGTGCTTTTGCAGAAGAAACCGATACCGGGGAGAAACTCGTGTGGCTGAATCTTGACGAGATCGGCAAGTACGACGTCCGCCCCATCATGCTGAAGACCAAACTACAGGAAGCCATCGACGGCGGTGTCGTGCTGCACGTCGTGAATAATGACATCGACCGGAGTTACGAGTAACAAAAGCAGTCGCATCTCCGGGGATGGAAAATAACGAAGCCGGCGCCGAAACGCCGGTGCGTAACGGAGGAAACGAATATGGGATATATTATGGATCTTCGAAAAGTACTCGGCCACCGTCCGATCATCATCCCAGGCGCGGCAGTACTGTTCGTAAACGAGAAAAACGAGATACTACTTCATGAGCGCGCGGACAACCATTACTGGGGCTATCCGGGCGGTTCGATGGAGCTTGGCGAGAGCTTCGAGGAGTGTGCGAAGCGGGAGGCCTTCGAGGAATCCGGGCTGATCGCCGATAAGCTGGAATTCTTCGATCTGGAGTCCGGCGAATCGACGCACTACACCTATCCCCACGGCGATGAGATCTACGTCGCGGGCGTTCTCTACCTCTGCCGGGAGTACCACGGCGAGCTGAAGATACAGGAAGAGGAGGTCATCCAGCAGCGCTTCTTCGCTGAGGATGAACTTCCCCATCCTATGGACCCGATGAACGAAGCATTCATCAGGAAAGCTTTCGCCCTATTAAAAAGCCGGGCATCTCTACCCGGCTCTTCAGCGAAATAAAGCTTCTGAAAGAAGTATCTTCAGACCGTCTCGACCGTTCCGAGGAATACCGGAAGTCCGGTGGCCATATCCACGATAGCGTATGCATACGGACGGTCACAGATCACATATTTTACGTCTTCCGGTTCCATACATGCCGACTCTGTTGCTACGACTGCCGTTGCCGCCGCTGCCTTCGTGCCTGCACGGTCGACCTCGATGAAAGTCTTGTGCACGACCTTGGAAATATAGGCATTCGTCTTACTCAGATTCGTAAGGTCTGATCTGGATTCGTCAAATACATCGGACATACCCATATCGATCAGCACATTATTCAGCTCGATAGCATACTCACTCTTAAACTCCGGCATACGCGCCTGTACGGTCGCAAAGGTTTCCCTGCTGTTCCAGAACTCCCAGTACTCTTCTGCCGTCATGTCTGCCATAAATGCATTGATATCCAGAGATGCATCGTTCGGAAGGATCGTCATGAACGCATATTTCCCGTCATCGTACGCCTTGATAAATCCGACGGCCTCGTCGTTACTGAGATAGACCGATTCCGTACTGCCAAGGAACGGCACTGTCTTCGTCACCCCGGAACCTGTCGTGAATACATCACTATAGACCTGAGCATCCTCATAGGGTTCTTGCCATTTCGCGTCGAACGTGATCGCATTGACGAGCACCATGAGGCTGTTGGGATCGAGATCTTCCAGTAGCTCTTTGATCCGGCCCTTCGTCTTCTCTTCTGTCCAGCCGTTGATCATCTTCACGGCATTCGCGTCGAAGGGGATCACCGAAACACCCGCATCGAAATGTCCGACTACGTAGTCGAGGTAGTCATCGTAGACATTCGCACTTCTTGCCTGGTTCAGCCAGATCGAGTTCGCGATCTGAAGGGAATCGTTCTTAAGAGAATTCATCCTGTCGACCGAGAACTGAAATGCCGCACCGTTATCGGCACCCGGGACGAGTGTATTCATCATCTGGTTCAGAGTCTCCCCATCTGCTCCGGCTGCCACCATCTCCAGTGCGATAAGTATGGAATCGGCAGAGATGAGCACATTTTCTCCATTCGCCTCTCCCGCACACCGTTTCATCAGTGAGAAAATAAACTCCGAGTACGCTTCATTCAGTTCTTCAGAAGTCATGGCTGTCTTTCCCGCCCCGGCATTCTGAAGCTCGAAGACCGCTTCTTTCCCGTTGTCTCTCTTCACTGTCGGCGTGTCCGGTATCTCGACGACCGGCTCTGTGGGCGCCGGTTTCTCGTTCTTCTTCGTTGTTCCTTTCGTCTTTCCGGAGCAGCCCGCCGTCATCGACAGGATCAGCGTAAATGTTAATAATCCGGCAACTATTTTCTTCATGTTCTTATCCTCTCTTGTTTTCATATCTTTCCGGCCCCGGTACCATAAGGGCCTTCACTAATAAAGACGACACCATATCTTCTTTCGTTTCATCGAAAAGGAAAAAATCCTCTGCAAAATGCAGAAACAATAGAAAACCTTCATTGTGCCTCCGCAGGAGCCCGGGCTCTGCGGCCGGCACAAGAAGGTTTTCATTCTGTCTTTTATGAAACAGTTATTACTCGTTTACGATCTTCTCGTTATTGAACAGTACACTGACTACGCCCAGGCAGACGATACCGAATACGATGTTGATCGCACAGGTACTGAGGATATCGGTCGTGGATACTCCGGAAAGGAGAATGTTCTTCGTCAGATACGAAGCGTTCCACATCGGAACCAGATAATTCTTGGATCCGATTTTTGTGAGTACGCCATCGAAACCTGCATTGGATGTCAGGAAAGATCCGAGGAACAGGACCATGATCGGGATGACGGAAAGTGTCTGTGCCTGACGTGCGGTCTTTGCCAGCGTGGAGATGATCAGGATCAGTCCTACGAGAGCAAAGGCTTCGCAGATGATGACGATGAATGTCAGAATATAGTCTGCTGCCGCATAAGAAACAGCATATTCACCTAACATATCGTTAAATTTCGACATCAGGTAGGCAAGACCCGCAAAAGCGGAGATCGCACTGGTGCCCGCAGCCGTCATGACAGCAAGTGCTTTACCGATGGCAACACTCGATCTTCTTACCGGAGTGATCAGAACGGTGTTGAGGAAGTTGCTTTCCTTATCGCCCGCGATGATGTTACTTGCAAGGGACATGATACCGTAGATGATCGTCATGACCAGAAGGCCCGGAACCATACTTGCGATCAGATTCTTTGCCTGATAATCTTCATCGCCGAGATCGTATGTCACGGAAGTATCTGCATTGATCGTAAACACCTCCGGACGCAGCGCATCCAAAAGCGAGGAGATCTTTTCACGAAGCCTCAGTGAATCGTTATCCGAAGAATTGAAATAGATCTCGATGTTCGGAACATTTGCACCTTCCGGATCGATCGCGAAGTTTTCCGGGAAGACAACGAGCATCTTGTCTTCTTTGTTCTTAATGTTCTCGATCGTGGTTTCTTTATCGACTGCCTTATCGGAAAAACCGATCGCCTTCAGGCCTTCGGATAGTTCCTGAGGCGCATTGATGCAGTACGCATTATATGTGGTCTC
>JAEEGL015312169.1_pt1 | contig 21255 bp, 15 predicted proteins | sample 9134231 | NCBI WGS metagenome assembly JAEEGL01 (sample SAMN16246548, study PRJNA631951) | gut metagenome | biome: gut microbiome; feature: rumen; material: fiber-attached | host: Bos | place: Iran: Karaj | collected 2018-10
CCGCTGAAGAGCTTTGATCCTTTCTTCACCGAGAAGCAAATCGTTAAGAACCAGATTCTTGACTTCGACCAGTTCCTCAGTGAAGTGGATATGGTCGTGATTATGGTGAAGCATGAGCATATCAAGCAGAATTGGGAGAAGTTAAAGGGGAAGGTGATTCTGGATTGTCATAATATTTGTCCGTTGGAGGGGGCACACCACATCTAAAATTGCAAAAAGATTAAATGACCTGGATGAATTATTTAGATAGATATAATTTTTGACGACGCAGTTTGTGATTAATTACTACTCTAAAATCATTCGTATGTCTCACGGCCTATCCTAGAAAGATTCACTCTCCTTGCGATGAGCGCAAAAAAACGCACTTCCTATGAAAGACACTTCACGCTTAAAAACATGGTTGTCCCTTTTCCTTCAAAAGAATTGGCCCCATGAATAAATAGGATAAAATGGCAACGCTATTATTGTTTTGCCTATAATACAAAAGATAATACTAGTTAGGTTTAGACGAGTAGATCTTACACCCTTAGACTTTCTTCGAAGCAAACCCTATTCTGTGCCTATAGAAGGTTGATCGTCTAATTTGTGCATCTTTCTCTAGGAATGCCCTTTTTATATCAGATCACTATGATTCAACTTAAAGATAAAGCAAATTGTTGTGGATGTAAGGCTTGTGGAGATATTTGCCCTAAGCATGCTATTTCTTTTACTATTGACATTGAGGGCTTTTGGTATCCAGTGGTAGATCTGCAGAAATGTATTGATTGTGGGCAATGCGATAAAGTATGTCCCGTTATCAACATATCTGAGTTTAAGAAGAATGATTTGCCAGAATCGGTTTGCTATGCTGCCGAACATAAAAATTTGGAGGTCATCTTTGACAGTACATCAGGTGGTTTTTTTTCTGCTCTGGCAGAAATCATGTATCGCTCAAATGGGTATGTGGGGGGAGCTGTGTTTAACAAGGACTTTTCCGTGAGTCATTTCATATCTAACAACAAGAAGGACTTACCGGCACTTCGAAGTTCAAAATACCTTCAGAGTAACACCGAAGGCTTATATCGCAGAATACAAGATCTCTTGATAAATGGTGAGAATGTACTCATTTGTGGAACTCCTTGCCAAATGGTGGCACTTCGAACATTTTTAAAAAAGGATTACAATAATCTAATCATTGTTGATTTTATCTGTCGAGGCATCAATTCTCCTAAAGTCTGGAAGAAGTACATTGCCTCATTCGAAGAAAGATATGGTTCACCAGTCGTGTATGCAAAGGCAAAATCTAAAGAATATGGCTGGCGAAATCTTACGCAAAAAGTTATACTCAAAGATGATCGTCATATTTATGAAACAAAAGATCAAAGTTATTTTACTAAGGGTTATTTGAAAACTAATGCTTTTTGCCGTCCATCATGCTATGATTGCCAATTTAAGGGGTTTCCAAGGATGTCAGATATAACCTTAGCCGACTTCTGGGGAATTGAGAAGGTGAATAAATCGATGGATAAAGACTTGGGAACTTCCTTGGTGATGGTAAATTCAAAAAAAGGAGAAAAAATTTTTTCTATAGCGAAGAATAGAGCGAATGTAGTTCAGGTTTCTTTCCAAAGTGTCATTTCAGGTAACGGAGCATTACTACAATCTCTAGCACAACCAAAGATTAATAGAAATAATTTTTTTTATGACCTTGATAGAATGACCTTCACGGAAGTCGCGGCGAAATACTTTAAAGACAGGCCCGTGTCACAGAAAGAATTGCTTAAACATTTTATTAAGAAATGCAAATTCTTAATTACAATGCCTCGGACCGAGAAGTCACTATGTCGAGTCTTAAGACTAAACAATTTAAAACAAATCTTTAGTGACAAGTATTTGTTAGCGTACAAGTATTCGACGATTCAATTTGACAAAAATGCTCATGTTTCAATCAACGGATTATTTACATTTGGTTATAAGCGGGTTAAAGGCTCAAGACTTGATTCGCGTTTGTTGGTTGAAAAAGGGGCAGTTTTGGATATTCAAGACAATTTTACAGTCTATTATGGAGCAGACATCGAAGTTTTTACAAATTCAAAATTAATTATCAAAGGAGGGGGAGGGGCTAACATCAATTTTACATGCATTTGTGGGGATTATATCGAGATTGGAAAAAATGTTCAGATTGGTCGCGGGGTCACCATTCGTGATAATAATGGGAATCATTATGTTAACAGGCCGGGATTTAAAAACACCCGCCCTGTTATTATCGGTGATAAAGCCTGGCTATGTGAAGGATGTACAATCATGCCAGGAGTAAAAGTCGGTGAAGGAGCAATTGTAGGTGCCCATGCTTTTGTGACACAAAATGTGCCCCCCCATGCACTGGTCACTGGCAATCCGGCACAAATTGTTGATACCGATATTTTGTGGAAATATTAACAACTTGATTTTTAGTTTATTATCCAGTAATAATTACTAATATTCATATTTGCCATTTAACTTATGCGGGGATAAGTTCTTTAATAATAAAAGCTGTTATGGATATAAATTTTTTTAATGAACATCGAATACCTCTTATCGGAATAGGACCTGGAGGGGTTAGGTATGATGTTATGAAGAAGACTCTACCGTGGCCGATAAGTGTTTTAACTAATAAGTATAAGTTAAACAAGGTCCGTAAAGACTATGTTTCATCAATAGCATCAGCACTTTCAACTGGTTTTCGTCTGATAGACTATTCCCCCTCTTATGGGAATGGTTCACTTCTTCATCTCGGCATTGAAAAAAGCGGAATAAAAAGGGATCAATTGTTTATATCCACACGTGTGAGCAATCCTGCGCAGTTAGAGAAGCGAGTCAGAGAAGAGCTTCTATCATTTCTCCTAAGCATGCAGCTTGATTATGTTGATCTTCTTCAAATCCACTGGCCCGTGACCAACTTATATCTTGACACTTGGCGAGAGATGGAAAAACTAAAAGAAGAAGGTTTAGTACGACATCTTGGTGTAGCTAACTGTCATCGACATCATCTGGAAGAAATTTTCAGTATCTGTAAATATCAACCAGAAGTAGGACAATTTGAAATACATCCCTTATTTACTCAGAAATCATTAATAGAGTTCTATAAGCAACACGAGATTATTGTAGAAGCCTACACCCCATTAGCACGAAATGATGATAGACTTGTGAGGATTCCTTTGCTGAAAAAAATGGAAACGAGATACAAAAAAACATATGCCCAAATTATACTTCGGTGGCATGTTCAGAATGGTTGTATTCCACTTGTTCGTTCTATGAATCCCCAGCACCAACAAGAGGATTTTGATATCTTCGACTTTGAATTATCATCTGAAGATATGGAGGCAATTGATGGCCTTAATATCAACAGTCGTCTTCGTTACGATCCAGACAATTGCGATTTCTCTATTCTGTAAGTGAGTGTAATGGCATCAAGTAACAAGAGAATAGCCAAAAACACGGCATTCTTATATATCCGAATGTTGGTGACAATGATTATTTCATTGTACACCTCTCGTGTGGTATTGCAGAGACTTGGTGTTGATGATTTTGGTATATATCAAGCTGTTGGCGGCATTGTTGGTTTTCTCTCTTTACTGAACAGCGCTCTTAGTGGGGGGACTTCTCGTTTTTTGACATACGAGCTAGGAACTGGCAACAAGGAAAAATTGAGAAACACCTTCTCTACAACTTTATCTGTTCATATCATTATTGCTCTGTTAGTTGTTATTCTGGGCGAAACCATTGGCCTGTGGTATTTCAATAATAAGATGGTCATCCCAAACAATAGGTTAGATGCCGCAACTATTGTTTTCCATCTTTCAATGATAACCGCTGTTATAACCATAATTAGTGTTCCTTTCAATGCAGCTATAATTGCGCATGAGCGAATGAAAGTATTTGCCTATGTAGGGATTGTTGATGCAGTATGTAAACTTTGTATCGCTTTCGCATTAACTATTGACAGATTCGATCGGCTCGTATTATATGCTGTATTGTTATTAGGCGCACAAATTGGAATATTCTTATTTTATGTAATATATTGTCGCCTTCGTTTCTGTGAAGCTAAATATAAATTTATGTTCATAGACCGTTATCTCTTTCGTGAGATTTTCTCTTTCTCAGGGTGGAGTCTCTTGGCAGGTGGGTCTATCGCATTAAATAGCCAGGGAGTTCTTCTTCTCCTAAATTATTTCTTCGCACCAGCCGTAGTGACAGCAAGATCAATATCCCTTAGTGTCAATAATATTGCAAATCAATTCGTAAATAACTTCCGAACAGCGGCCAATCCCCAGATAGTAAAGCAACTTGCTGCTGGAGACGTGAAAGGATCTCATGATCTTCTTCTCCAATCCACGAAGTTCTCTTATTTTTTAATGTTGATTCTCTGTTTGCCAATATGTTTGTTAGCATCTCCTTTGCTGCATTTATGGCTTGTTGAGGTCCCAGATTATTCAGTTCCGTTTCTACAATTAGTCATTATTCAAAGCCTATTTCAGGTATTTGACACTTCATTCTATACAGCTCTTTACGCAAAAGGTCGAATTAAAGAGAATGCCCTTATTTCGCCAATAATAGCAATGTTACAATTTCCTGTCGTATTCTTTCTATTTAAATTGGGCTTTTCCCCTTTGGCGTTATCGTGGGCCAGCTTAATCACATATGTAATTTTAGGATGTTTTATTAAACCCTTCTTGATTGTGAAAATTGCAGATTACTCATGGAGGGAAGTTATAGAAACTATGCGAACTTGTTTTTCTGTTACACTTTTTGCTATTCCTATTCCTGTTATTGCCTATTTCTTGTTAGATGTGGAGAGTAATTTTTGGCACTTTTTAATTGTTTTACTCCTTAGCGTTGGAAGTGTAGCTTCTGTTGTCTGGTTTGTTGGTCTTTCACAAAACATGAAAGGAGTTATAATTAAAAACATCAAAAACAAGTTGCACCAATAATTTACATCAAACAATGAGTAATAGAAAGATTGGTATTCTTACCCAACCGCTCCATAACAACTATGGGGGGTTGTTGCAGAACTATGCGCTCCAACAAGCTTTAATAAGGGAAGGATTTGAGCCAGAGACAATTGACCACAATAAAAAAACATATCCCTGGGTAAAACAATTTGTCAGTGATTCTAAAGAAAAACTATTTCATTTTCTTTTGCCGAATACATTTCCAAGACCCCGATATCGGCTCACAAAGAAAGAATTTGATATTATAAGCCACAACTCACAGTTCTTTATTAATCGATACATAAATCACACCGCGCCTTTTACAACAATCCAGGAACTGGAAGAATTATTATCGAGAGGGAACTATTCTGGATTTGTCGTTGGTAGCGACCAATGCTGGAGGCCAAGATATAGTGAGGGGTTCTTAAAAGAAATGTTCTTGTCCTTTATCGATGGAAGGAGAGATATACGCCGAATATCTTATGCTGCATCATTTGGTACTGACCTATGGGAATTTAATCCAGAAATGACAAACGAGTGTGCCCGATTGGCTCAACAATTTGATTGTATTTCTGTAAGAGAAGATAGCGGTGTTTATCTCTGTAACACTTATCTTAGGGTAAAAGCAACTCAAGTTCTAGACCCGACGATGCTTCTCTCTAAAGAAGATTATTTAAAAATCGTTGAGGAACAAAACGAGCCCATAAGTACGGGCGATCTGTTCTATTATATTCTAGATCCTACAAAAGAAAAGATAGCTTTCATTAATGAAATAGCAGCATCTACCGGATTATCGACCTTTACTGTTTTGCCTCTTTATCAAGCGGAAAACCGTACTCGATGGGATGTAAAGCATCATATTAAAGATTGTGTTTACCCCTCTGTCACATCTTGGCTTCGAGCTTTTATAGATGCAAAGATGACAGTCGTCGATTCTTTCCACGGGACCGTTTTTTCAATTATTTTTAACAAGCCTTTCTGGACAATTAGCAATTCTGAACGTGGGAATGCGCGATTTTATTCTTTACTCAAAATGTTCGGCCTTGAGGATAGGTTAGTAGGGATTACACAGTTGAAAAAAGTAGATTATCAGCGCCCCATTGATTGGTCAACTGTAAACAAGATTTGGGAGCAAAGGATTGAAGAATCAAAGCAAGTTTTCGAGTACTTAAAGTGACTTAGTTTAATGCCTAAAGTTAGCGTAATAATCCCCGTATATGGGGTTGAGCAATATATAGAGCGATGTGCTCGAAGTTTATTTGCACAGACTCTTGATGACATCGAGTATTTGTTTGTTGATGACTGTACTCCGGACAACAGTATAGTAATTTTACAACAAGTTTTAAATGAATATCCGTGGCGCAAAGAACAGGTCGTTATTCACAGAATGGAGAAGAATCGTGGCCAAGCTGCGGTCCGAACTTGGGGCATTAAACATTCAACCGGTGATTTTATTACTCATTGTGATAGTGACGATTGGGTAGAATTAGATGCGTACCGCTTAATGTATGAAAAAGCGATTGAGGAAGATGCGGACGTTGTTGTATGTGATTTCGCGCGAACAGACGGAACAAAAATAAATCGTATAGAAAAAGGTTGCTCTTCAACAATTAAAGATATTTTCATAAAAATGTTATTTCTCAGCGACTCCTGGTCCCTATGTAACAAACTGTTCCGAAGAACCGTTTGTTTCAAAGAAGATTTTGTATTTCCTAAAGGGAATATGGGTGAAGACATGGTAATATGTTTTCAACAGGTCATGAATGCCAACAAAGTACTATATTTAAATAAACCCTTTTATAACTATTACCATAACCCCACATCTATTACGCGAGCTATTGATATTAATAAGATATACAGGAATGTACTGCAACTTATTGAAAACATAAAAATTGTTCTTAATTTATTTAAAGAGCACAAATTAGCAAATAAATATCAAGGCGAGCTAACCTTTTTAAAGTATCATGCTAAACTAAATGCCGAACCTCTTTGTATTGAACCGGCTTATCATAAATTCTGGTGTAATATATTTCCCGAAATCAATAGAAAGGTTTTGTTTATGGATATATCTTTCAAGGGAAAAATCCATTATTATATTTGTTTAATGGGTTTTGCTCCAATTATTTATAAAAATAAAGGAGACCACAATCGATAGATGTCCATATTGTCATTTGCATCAGAATGATTTTGTTGCTGTTCCTCTCTAACGTATTGTTCCGTCATTATCCGTCAAAACCACATCTTTGCTAAAAAAACAACCTTGAGTTGCTTGAAAAAGATTATTATGAATTCTTTTGGATAGCAGCCATTATAATCTTTACAACCATAATCTAATGGACAAGAGTTTAAAATATAACTGGTCAATAGTCATTGTTGTTTTAGTAATAATCTGGGCTCCCGCCCAAGCTTTTGTTCAGTTTGACGGAGCAAATAGAATCCCCTTTCTATTATTGCTCCTTGCCACTTTCATGTATCGAGGGGAAATTAGAGCATATTGTTTCAGAAAGCCATTATTATTCTACATAATATTAGCGCCATATATGTTCATTAACGGATTAGCGCACAGCAGTCAATTTTTATATGCAGATGATGTTTTCCTTGGAACCTACCTCATGGGGTTTTCCATATTTCAACCATTAATGCTACTATTAATCATTGTCTGTCAATCACATTACTGCTTTGATAAAACCCTGAGATGGATTACATTAGCTATAGCGATTTATTGTATCTTATGTTTTGCTTCTGGACGAATGGCTGACTATGGGGATGAAGGCAAAAGATTAACGAGTATCATTAATAGTAATGAAGTTGCCTTAATGATAGCTATTTGCTTTTCATTATCTTTACTATTATTTAGTAGGAAGATTATTAAATTGGGGGTTTTCTTGCCACTAGAAGGATTAATTGTTATAGCTGCTATCGCGACAGGCTCACGCATGGGATTAGGGATGATCGCCATTGTTTCTATTGCCTCGGTCTGGTTTCTACGGGAGCACAATAATATCGGTGCAATTTTTTTGAGCCTTCTTCTTTTGGCCGGATTGTTTTTTATAATGAGCTACATTTTAAAAAATACCTCCATAGGGGAACGAATTTTGAACACCACGACGCAGACCGAAATGATGTACTATTCGACAGGAACAATCCTTGATAGATTCGGCGATCGTGGCCTTCAATACTTCTATGGCTGGCCTTTTTTTTTAAAACACCCGATATTTGGTATTGGATTTCATCAATGGATTAATATTGGTCCATTAGGATTCGTTTGTCATTCTGAATACCTAGTAGCATCTTTAGAAAATGGACTAATTGCTTTGTTCCTATATTTATCTTTCCTATTTGGAATTTTCCGAGGTTTGTTGCGTGGGTGGAAACATTCTTCTTTTCTTGATTCGAAGACTTGTGGTGTCTTGTTATGTTCAATGCTTTCCATTCTATTCGCTAATTTCGTTTTATGGACATATAATTCGACTGGTGTCTTTGCCACATATGGGATTGCATATGCAATGATAACAAGTTATCAAGATCAAGTAACAACATTTCCCAATAAGGACCATCATTCCCAGCAATGAGAGATTATTCTATTAAAGCACCACAGATACATTTCGTATTGGGAGAAGGTGTTTATCCACATAGGGTTGGCGGCATGGAGATATTCAACTACTACCTCATCCGCGAATTAGCGAAAAAAACAATAATATATTACTCAAGTATATATGCTCTTCCTTTCAATAATGCCAGATTTTATCGAATTTGGCCCATTCGTCCTACAAAGTTATTTGAACCGCTGCAAGTGTTCATCTTTCATCTTCTACACCCTAAAGTAAAGAATGTTGTATTTTCGTACTCTTCAGCTCATTGGATAGTATGGTGGCTATACGCCTTTATTGTTAAACTGTTTCGGTTGAACGCAATTGTTGTCATACACTATGGCTGGTCCCCCGATGCGAGCGTGAAACCGTTACGAATAAAAAAGTTCTTTAATGTCGCGCGAACAGTAATAGCAGTATCTAAAGACATTAAACAAAATTACGACAAAATGTTTGGCATAGACTGTCATGTAGTGCCTCCTTTGGTGCCCTTCGCCTATTCAAACATATTATCGATAGATGCTCGTCAAAAATATGGCATTCCCCAAGATGCTTTTGTTATTGCAATGATCGGCTCATTGAAGCCTATGAAAAACCCACAAACTATCCTCGAAAGTTTGACTCATTTCTCTGATGAAGAATTCAAGTTTATGAAACCACATATCGTTTTTGCTGGTGACGGGATTTTACGAAAAGAACTTGAATCATTTGTTTCGGAACAAGGTTATACAAATGTTGTGACTTTTCTGGGTAACGTCCCAAAAGAACTGATCTGCGAAGTTATGTCCTTTATCGACTGCTATTTGATAGCCTCTGACTTTGAAGGAACTTCTGTCTCTGTCTTGGAAGCGATGTTCAACCGAAAACCCATTATCTATGCTAATTCTCCTGGGTTAGTGGATATGCTAGAAGATGGAGTCTCAGGAATGGCCTTTCCTTGTAAAGATGCCGAGGCTCTAAAAAATGATTTGGTTTACCTTTTTAAACAGCCGTCGACAGCACAACGACTCGCAAATACCGCATATGAGTTATATCAACAACGCTACGATTATTCACAAATGTTGACCTTTTACTTAGAATCATTCGTGTAATAGTGTAATTATTATGTATTTCCACGTTTGAAGAGTTTCCTAACACTTTCATAAGTTTGAGCGTTTTTTCTATTTCGATTATATCTAATGTAAACCTGAGCCTTTTATTTACCAAAAACGATTAGGGATTATTGATTAAGAAACAACAATTGATTTTACCAAAACTAATGCGGTGATTGAGAGAGTTTTTAATTATTGTTGCTAACAGACTCGTGTGTGTTTGAGGACAATCAATCTCCAGAGCAAACCTATAATACACAAATTTAGCTAATTTCGAGCAATGAGAATTATCCATTTAATTTACAGTCTTTGTTCTGGTGGCGCAGAACGATTTGTTGTCAGTTTATCCAATCAACTCGTTGGGATGAAATATGAGGTTGAGATTTGTATGTTGCTCGATGATAAAAATAAAGAAATGATTTTCAATAAAGCATTCCTTAACCCAGAAGTGAGGTTTCATAGTATGCATTTTTCCCCAGGTTTTTCATTGAAAAAAGTGAGTGTGGTTGAAGAATATATAAAATCTCGTCACCCCGACGTAGTTCATTGTCATTTAAACGTGATTCCTTATATTTTCAAGTTAGCTTATTGTGACCATTCAATTCGCTTTGTTCATACACTTCATAATATTGCAGAAAAAGCCGTTGGAACAAAGTTTCAATATTGCTTGAACAAATTCTATTATCGGAGACAGATCATACAACCTGTAATGATATCAAAAAAGTGCCTCGATTCATTTAAGACACTGTATCATTTAAATAATGCTCCATACATTAACAATGGGTGTAATAGAGCTGAACCATCCCCTGAATATCATCTTGTATGTACTGAAATAGAACGTTTTAAAGGTGGCAAAGATATTCCACTTTTTATTCATATAGGTCGTTTCCACCCCCAGAAAAACCAGGAATTGTTAATTGATGCTTTTAATGAACTATCTAACGAAGGATACACTTTTTCTCTATTAATTATTGGGAATGGTTTTCAAACAAAAGAAGCAGAAAAATTAAAAAACAAAGCGTGTGAAAAGATACATTTTCTGGGAGAGAAGAAGAATGTCGGCGACTATCTTTTGAACGCCGATGCCTTTTGTTTGACGTCATATTTTGAAGGTCTGCCTATCAGCTTGTTAGAAGCCTTATCGGCAGGAGTCACTCCTATTTGTACTCCTGTTGGAGGCATCCCCGATGTGATTATTGATAATGTCACGGGGTTTTTATCAGAAGGGACGGAGCTATTCTCTTACCTTGATGCTTTACATAGATTTCTGAAGAAGAAAATAGATCCTTTTTTTCTACAAAACTATTTTAATGAGCATTTTTCCATGCAGACTTGTGCTGAAAACTATATTGCTATCTATGAAAGCCAGTCATTAAACTGAAATACTTTTTTAAACAATAAGACTAGGATGGAGTTCATTTTGAGGTTCCATGGGGCAGAAGATTATCTAATTGAAATTATATACAAGAATGATAGTTCATAATTCTATCCCTTATTTATCCGTCGTCCATAATGGCTATTTATCTAGTGCAATTTCAATAATATATAGATTATTAACTACTCGTTTGGTCATAAATGCTTTCAAAAGAATTATGCAATAAGATTCTCACTATCGGATGTGAATATAATCCGCCTAAGGGCGGAATTGCTCAAGTTATGTTTACCTACTCTCAAGAGGTTTATTCAATTTTTAACTGCGTGACTAATTCTGGGGCAGGCGGATTATTCTTCAAAATATGGAAATTCTCCCGGGGGCTTGTAAAGATGACTTTAATGTTACTTTTTAATAAAAAAATCAAATTAGTACATATTCATACTGCTTCTTATCATAGCTTCGAACGATCTTCTTTTTTTGTTTTTCTTGCGAAATGGTTTTGTAGAAAAGTAGTGTTGCATATACATGGAGGTGGGTTTAAAGACTATTATAAAACTAACCCCAAAACAATTAAAAAAGTCTTACAGAAGGCGGATTGTATCATAACGCTTTCCGAAACATGGAAGCAGTTTTTCACAGAAGAACTTCAGCTATCCAATGTGGTTACCGTCAAAAATATTATCCCAAAACCACATATAACAAAGGTAGAAAAAGATGGTATGTTACATCTTTTATTTTTGGGGTATATTATTAACCAAAAAGGCATCTTTGATTTGTTGGAAGTTATTAAGGACCATAAAAAAGAATGGGAGGGGAAATTAATATTACACGTGGGAGGAAGTCATGAGGTTGGACGCCTCTTAATGTATATAAATGATAATGGTTTAGAGAGATTGATTAAATATGAAGGCTGGGTTAGTGGGGAAAAGAAAATTCAATTACTCAATTTATCGGATGCATTAATTTTACCATCCTATACAGAAGGATTACCTATTTCAGTTTTAGAGGCATTGTCATATGGGAAACCGGTCATCACAACACCAGTAGGAGGTCTCCCGGAAGTGATTAACAAAAAGAATGGCTATCTTTTTTTACCTGGGAACCGCAAAGCAATGTCTAAAATAATAAATAGCATTATTGACAATCCAAGTGCACTTTCTGAAAAAGCAGAATTTGCAAGATTATCTGTAGAATGCTATTTCCCTTCATTTGTTACAGAATCAATAGAAACAATTTATCATAATTTATTGGTAGAATGAAATTTGGAGATTATATAAAAAACAAACTCCCAGAGTGGCCGAATTGGATTAATGCTTTATTACTGCGCCTTAACTGCTTTGGGGGACTAGTTTATGGAATATCTTATAGGAGATTTAAGAAACACCTTAACGAGGCTTGTCCAGAAAAACTTCTCATAGATTCCGTTAATTATGCTATAAGACATGTGCCCTATTATCGTAACAAATATGGTAATATTACTATTCGTTCAAAGGAAGAATTCCAAAAGAGAATAGGTTTTATTAACAAGGATGAAGTAATGGCACATTGGAACGAGTTTCTTGTTGATGACATTGATTGGAAAAAGGTATGTTTAGGGACAACAGGTGGCACAAGCGGTAAGCCTCTTAAACTAGTTATGCCAAACAATCGATACGCTAGTGAACTCGCCTTTATGCATACTATGTGGGAAAAATCTGGATGGCACTACCATACTCGCGGTGTAATACGCAATCATAATCTAAATGGCCGCGAGTATACTATTAATCCTATCTTACGTGAAATCATCTTCGATCCACACAGAATGTCGGGGAGCTATGCACAAACTATATATAATACACTTCGCAGGTATAATGTTCGATATGTGACGGCTTACCCGTCAAATGCCTATCAGTTTTGTTTATTATGCTTAAAACAGGGCCTTGACATAAGTTTCATTAGTGCTTTCTTGTGTGGTTCAGAAGGTGTTACAGAAGAGAAAAGATTGTTTTTTGAACGGCACGGAATCAGAGTACTCACATGGTATGGACATAGTGAAAAACTTATTCTCGGAAGTAATGATACCCTCTCTTGGGATATATGCATAGAGCCCAATTATGGTTTTTTTGAATTGATTAATAATGAGGGGGAGGCAATTGAAACAACAGGAGCAGAAGGAGAAATGACAGGTACTACTTTTTATAATAAAGTATTCCCTCTAATTAGATATAGGACTGGTGATTTTGCTAAAATAGCAAATCTCGATGGAAGCGTTACATTATCTTCTATCCAGGGACGAAGGGAGAAATCCTTAATTTTTCGAATTGATGGATCGACTACTTCTACGACGATACTCAATCTTCACAACGATTTCTACGAACATATTGATGGCATACAGTATATTCAAGAGAAAGTTGGATACTTGAAGGTTCTGTTAATCAAGAATGACTCATTTACAAAAAAGGATGAAGATTTTATTACCAGTCACATAGCAAACGCTATGGGAGGAAGGGAATATATTGATATCGAATACGTTGATAGGCTAATTTACCAAGCTAATGGAAAATTTTTGCCTTTGATTAGCAAAATAAGTAATTGATGGTTTTTGAGTTTACAATAATAATATGGAAGAATTGACACAAAAACTTTCCAATGGGGAGATGACAGTTCAAGAATTACCCATACCCCAGTTGTGTAATGGAATGGTGCTCGTAAAGAACCACTATTCCTTGATTAGTGCGGGGACAGAAGGTTCAACCGTTAAAGCAGCACGCCAGAACTACTTTCAAAAGGCGAAATCTCGCCCTCAACAAGTTGCTCAAGTTCTGCAAGTGTTGAAAACCCAAGGCATCATCCAAACCTACCGAACGGTAATGAAGAAACTGGAGGCATATTCTCCACTTGGATATAGTTGTGCTGGAGAAGTCATTGAAGTAGCAAATGATGTAAAGGATTTTAAGGTTGGGGACCTTGTGGCTTGTGGTGGTTTGACGGCAAACCATGCCGAAATAGTAAGTATTCCAGTTAATTTATGTGTTAAGTTGCACAGAAATGCCGACATGGCTCTTGCCTGTTACAACACACTTGGTTCTATTGCCCTTCAAGGTGTCCGTCAGGCAGATTTGCGACTGGGCGAAGCCTGCGCAGTAATTGGCCTAGGATTGATTGGTCAAATAGTGTGCAACCTTTTGAAAGCTTCAGGAGTGAGGGTAGTAGGAATTGATGTCAGCCCCAGCCCAGTAGCAACGGCAGCGAAGTATTGTGCAGATATGGCCTTGGTACGGAATACTGCTGGTATTGAGGACAAAATCAAAGACTTCACCTGCGGTTTGGGAGTGGATGCTGTTATTATTTCAGCAGCGACACCTAGCCTGGACCCTGTGAACTTTGCTGGTGCTATCGTACGCAAGAAAGGGACTGTGGTTGTTTTGGGAGATGTTCCAACTGGTTTTGACCGTGAACCGTACTATTACAAAAAAGAACTTCAATTGAAGATGTCCTGCAGTTACGGGCCAGGACGCTATGATTTGAATTATGAGGAGAAAGGTATTGACTATCCAGCTCCTTATGTGCGTTGGACGGAGAAGCGAAATATGGAAGCTTTCCAGGAACTGTTGGCGTCCAAGAAGATGGATTTGTCTTATTTGACGACTCATACATTCCCGCTGGAAGAGGCCCCCAAGGCCTATGATATGATTGCAAAAAAGACAGAACCTTATCTGGGAATTGTTTTGAAATATGATGTTAATAAAACACATAAATACGAAAGCATTGCGATCGCAGAAGCGACCAATGTGACGAGTGATGTTGGCATTGCCTTTATTGGAGCCGGCAGTTATGCACAGGGCCAGTTACTTCCTAATTTGCCAAATGACATTCGCCGAGTTAGTGTTATGACAAATTCGGGAGCAACTTCGAAACGTGTTGCTGAGCGATTCCATTTTGAACAGTGTACGCCAAACAAAGATGACATCATGAATAATCCTGACGTGAATACTTTGTTCATCGCCACTCGTCACGATAGTCATGCCAGATATGTCATCGATGGTTTGAAGAGTGGGAAAAATGTGTATGTGGAAAAACCGCTCTGTCTGAATGTTGAAGAGTTAGTTGAAATCCGTCATCTTTGCGAAGAGAAACAAAAAAATGTAATGATTGGTTTTAACCGCAGGTTTTCACCCCATGCCCTTGAAATCAAGAATAAATTTGGAAACGGTAAAATGGCAATGATTTATCGATGCAACGCAGGTAATATTCCGGCCGATTCCTGGATCCAAGATATGAAGATCGGTGGCGGTCGAATTATCGGAGAGGCCTGTCACTTCATCGATTTTATGACTTTCCTTTGTGGCAGTAAACCAGTAAAAGTAATGGCCTCTGTTCTTCCGGACAACCAGAACCTGAATGATACAATGAACATTCTTCTCGAGTTTGAGAATGGCTCAACGGGCATTGTAGCTTATTATTCAAATGGTTCTAAAGCCATGCATAAAGAATATATCGAGGTGTATTCTGCTGGCGCATCAGCCACAATTGACGACTTCAATGAAACAATAATCTACACATCCGGTAAACCGGCGAAGTTCAATACACCCACCCAAGATAAAGGGCAGAAATCCATGATTGACAGTTTCTTTAAATGTATCAAAACGGGCAAGACTCCAATACCAATGGATGATATCTTCGCAGTGACTCTGGCCAGTTTTGCTGCTCTGAAGTCTGTACAAGAGGGCGGTGCACCGGTGATGTTTTAACTTATAGATTGATGGAGAGAGAACAAATATTAACCTCTTTCAAAAAGCTAAAATCTTACTGCGAGACGGAACGCTACAAGGGCTGGGACCCCTACGATGGTCTTAACTCGAAGGTGTTCCAAGCATTGCCGTATTTCAAGAATAGCGCTTTCTGGCGGCTATGTGTGATCCAGGCTTTCAAGCGGAATCCCATTAACTTACGGTGGATGTTCGGCATTCCAAAGGAGCATAATGCCAAGGGTATTGGCTTGTTTCTTCAGGGGTATTGTAACTTACTTCAGGCAGTCCGTCAACATCCGGAACTCGAGGCAAAATTTGGAACTGAGAAAGAGCTAGAACGCAAGATCTGCGAGACTGCGGAACTGCTGATTTCGCTGCAGTCGAAAGGGGAGTATCACGGAGCTTGCTGGGGGTATAATTTTGACTGGCAGGCTCGGAGGATCTTCTTGTTCCCCAAGTTCACGCCGACGGTTGTTGCAACTAGTTTCTGTGCTACAGCACTGATGGCCGCGTACGAGTTAACGGGCCGGAAAAACTGGCTCGATGTTGCCCTTTCTTCGGCAGAATTTGTGATGCAAGACTTACATCGATATCCTTGTGATGGGGGATTCTTGTTCTCTTACAGCCCGCTACCGGGGAATGATACCGTCTTCAATGCCTCGCTTCTGGGGAGTCGTTTGTTGAGTTATTGCTATCACTATACTGGTAAGGAGGAGTATCGGGATGCGGCCCGACAGTCTATAGCGGCTTGTTGCAAAGCCCAGGCTGAGGACGGTTCCTGGATCTATGGGCTGGGAACTACACAGTGCTGGATCGATAGTTTTCATACTGGTTACAATTTGGACGGTCTGATTGCGTATGAGGAGTTGACTGGGGACCAATCTTTTCATTCATGCATCGAAAAGGGATTCGAGTTTTACCGGAAGTATTTCTTTGAGGAGGATGGTTGCCCGAAGTATTATCATGACAAGAAGTATCCGATTGATATTCATTGTCCTGGGCAGTTGCTTGTAACTTTGTCCCGGATGGGCAAGTTTGAGGAGAATCGGAATCTCGCGGATAAGGTTTTGGATTGGACTATTCGGAATATGCAGGACAAGAAGGGCTATTTTTACTATCAGTTAAAGCCCGGAATCAGTTCGAAGATTTCTTACATGCGCTGGAGCAATGCGTTTATGTTTTGTGCGATGAGTTATTATCTTTTAGAGTCTGTTTAAGCCCATGAAATACAAGCCTGTCAGCCTCAACGGCGTTGAGGTTTATCCTTTTGACTCAGTGGAGAGTCTGATTGAGTTTACCGAGAACCGGAAGGGGATCCTAGTTGCAATTAATGCAGAGAAGATTCTACACGCCACAGATCAGACTCGAGCGATTATCAATAATAACATCGGGTTCTGTGATGGATCCGGGTGCCAAATTGCTTTGAAGCAGAAAGGCTACAAGTATGCGCAAAAGATTGCCGGCTGCGAGTTGTGGTTGCATTTCATTGAGCGGTTCCATTCCAACCGGACTTTCTATTTGATTGGCAGCAAGCCGGAGGTGATCGAGGAGACGGTTCAGAAGTTAAGGGCTCAGTTTGAGGATATTTCCATCGTGGGGTATCGGGACGGTTATCTCAAAAGCGATGAAGAGCGTCAAGCGTTAATCAAGGACGTCGCTGAGAAGCAGCCGGATTATGTGTTTGTGGCAATGGGTTCTCCAAAGCAGGAACTGCTGATGGAGGAATTGCTCAAGGCTCATCCTGCAGTTTATCAAGGTCTCGGCGGCAGCTTCGATGTGTTTACGGGCCATGTGCAGCGAGCTCCGAAATGGTGGGTTGATCACAACATTGAGTTTGCCTATCGACTGGTCAAAGAGCCAAAACGAATCGGCCGCCAGATCCACCTGGTGAAGTACGCCTGGTGGTTGTTGTGGAGGAAGTTGTAGGTTCCTGGGCGCTTTGCTAATTACATTCCGTTAGAAGCAATGCCGCGTGGATACGCAAGATCATTGAGGGAAAAAGGAAACAGATTGCAGCACTGGGGACAGGACACTGCAACCTGATAAAAGATGGATATTCCGCGAGCGACTACTCGCAGAATCATAAGCTGTTAGAGATGTTTAATTTTGTCTTTTTCTGTAGTAACGACACAACAGAGCTTTCCGGTTTTAGACTTGGCCTCGAAGTTCTCCCACTGCAAAGGACGCAGGTTTGACAACGCATCACTACCACCTTTGGACTTCGGAATGATGTGGTCGATTTCCCAGCCATAGTTTGACGAGTGGTTTCCGTAAGCGGAGAATGACATCCAGGCGCCACACGCGTCCTTGCGATGCGTGGTGCTGTCGTAACCTGGTACGGCTTCTGCTTTGCTCCAAATTTTAAGAGCGGTGTTTTTGTCTACCATTTTTTATCAGATACTTTGGGTTAATTAATTCGTCTCAATGCAAATTTATCAAATTTATTGAGTTTCCGACAATTAAACGAAAAAGACCCACAAAAAAATAATAAAAGTCTTATTAACAACATAGAACGGCCTCACGCCCCTTCCCGCCCCGGACAGCCGGAGAGCCTAAGATTGACCATAGCGTTTTTTCTATTCACTCCTTGTGATTAACAATCATTGAAATCATGATTAGGATAAATGATGATTCTCCGTTAAACAGTATCTCGCAAGATCAGTTTAGGCGAGGTGCGTTGGTGGACCTTATCGTGGATTCTATCAATGACCTTACTTCTTCTGATCACCATTGTGTCGTCTATGGCATTTACGGAAAGTGGGGAGAAGGCAAGACGAGTTTAATGAACTTCATCAAGGAGCGTTTATTGGCCCAAGAGGAAGATGATGGCATCAACTTGGTTCAGTTTAATCCCTGGTTGGTTGAGAGCAATACGGCTCTTCTTCAAGAGTTTTTCAAGACAATTGCTACTGATTCTAATGAACAGCTGAAAGCAGCACTCAACAAATACGGATCCCTTGCTATCCGTGCTTCTAAGACGATTATCAATGCTATTTTGCCCGGGATTGGTTCGGCTTTAGCGGAAGGGATTAATTTTGCTAAAGAGTATCTGAACGAAGGAGAGACCACGTTGGAGGATTCCAAGGCCAAAGTATCTGATGCTCTTAAAAAATCTGGACGTCATCTAGTCGTGATGATTGATGATGTAGACCGGCTTGACAAAGAAGAGATGCATACCTTGCTCCGACTTGTCAGACAAGTTGCCGACTTCGAAAACTGCATTTATCTTCTCGCTATGGATGTGGAGATGGTTGCTAAGTCAATTCGCGAATACTATGGTGAAGGCCATCATTATGATGGAAGAAAGTTTTTGGATAAGATTGTTCAGGTTCCCATCATATTACCACAAATTCCCAAGAACGAATTGAGTGTTTTGTTGTATAATGAACTTTGTACTTGCTTAAAAGGTTATGCGAGTCTAGATTACACTCGATACATTACTCAAAGAGTTGGCCCCCTTTTTGAAACTCGTCGGGAAATCATTCGCTATATCAACCAGTTACGATTCGTCCTTCCTAATCTAAAAGATGAGGTAAATATCTCAGATCTTTGCTCGCTTGAAGCCATAAAAAGCATCAACTCAGAAGCTTATTTAGGCATTTACAGAAACTTCTCTGCACTATCACGAGTCCTCGATTCACCAAGACTTCACTATAGTCCTGATGAGGAAAGAGAAAGAGTAAATAAACGATATGCAGAAGCTTTGGAACTCATTACAAACCATGTCGAGCCTTCTCGCCGTAATTCGGTAGAAACAATCATTGACGAACTTTTCACAAAAAGGTCAAAGTTTATTCAGACGGATATTGAGAATAAGAGATTATGCACCTCGGTGTATTATGAGAAATATTTTCTCCAGTTGGTTCCGACGCGTTTGATTCCTGATAGTGAGTTGGATGCTTTTGGTATTTCTATCGTAGAAAAAAGTAACGATGATCTTATCAATTGGATTAATCAGAAAGGAGAAAATTATCAGCCATCAGAAATACAGCGTGCTTGTTTGTACTTGTTGAATAGTTGTCGCGAACCATCGTCTCAACTTATTTTAGCAACCAATCTGACCTATGCACTTTCTTTAAGCAATCTGGCTAAGGACTATCCGAATCATTTGGTTGATTCAGATCCGGAGGATTTAGATATCGCCACTTTTGTTGTCTCTCAAATCATAAAAAAATATCTATTTGAGCCAGCTCCAGACCATTCCGGTCTACGCATCATTAACAAAAACCTGTTGAACGAGACGTTGAGATCAATATTTGCCGAAGCAGATATAAATTACTGTTTAAACGTTCTTGTTAACTATAGGGAAGTAATCGGGTTCGATCTTTATGATGGAAAAGATCCTATCTTAACGTTGGCGGAAAGGTTTCAAGAAGAGAGCTATAAAGAGCAATATTCCAAGAGCCCTTTTTTACTCTATTCTTTCTTAATACAGTGGAAAACAGTTGATGCAACTTCCTTCGACACATATGCGAGCAAGTTGATCTCCAGTGATGATTCTTCTTACCTGCTGATGATGGATTCTTTGATTGGAGATAGAGCTTCTAATGATTTCATAAACAACTTTGCCTACCTTTTTGAGTCCACCATACAAACACTCTCAGATCGGATAAAAGATGAACCCCCGGAAATAAAGGAAAAGAATTCCGTCAAGATTTACGGAAGCAATATCAGAACTTCTCTTTTAATTCTGGAAACTCGGAGAAAAAACACTAACAACTAATATGGTCAAGTAACGAAGTTTTAACCTTTTATGGCCCTTCTGGGCCGTTTTAGCCACCCTTCCCGCTCCGGACGGCCGGAGAGTCGTCGGAGGGTTTAAGGGCTATTACAGAGCTTTATTTAAATTAAACAACACTATGATTTCCGACAAAGATTCTTTGATAAAGAAAGGGGAGGATCTTCTCGCCCAGGCTGAAAAAGCATTGGAAGCCTGCCAGGCTGCCATGGCGGAACTGGAAGGTAAGGGGATCACCCGTGATTCGATGGATGCGTTTGGCGTTCTCGCCACGCGTGTCGTCGATGACATTAAGAAGGTAAGCTTTGAAACCCAGAAAATCTTAGATATTTGCGCCGATTTGATGAAAGGGGAGCGGCTGAGTCCCCGACAACTCGATTGTGTGAGCGAGATGATAAAAAGAAGTGATTCGATCATGAGGCAAGGGATGGTCGTGAGGCAAAGGCACGAAGCCTATTCGAGAGAGTTGGCCACCAAGATGCTGAATCCAGAGGCCCTGATGGGGTTTGAGGAGCTCGTGAGTCAAGACCGCAAGATGGTTTTCAGCAAGGTCATTGACCAACAACTTCTCGATGATCTCGCGGCGCAGGCGAAGGCTTCGCCGCGGCTGCGGATGAATCTGAATTTCCATCAGAGTCTGGATGAAAAGTGCCACCGGTTCTTGAATGCACTGGAGCCCGGGACGGTGATGGCGGTTCATCATCATCCGACGAAGGATGAGACAATTGTCATTCTGCGGGGACGAGTGGCGGTGACGACTTATGATGACAGCGGCGTCGAGG
>JAEEGL015863120.1_pt1 | contig 21254 bp, 26 predicted proteins | sample 9134231 | NCBI WGS metagenome assembly JAEEGL01 (sample SAMN16246548, study PRJNA631951) | gut metagenome | biome: gut microbiome; feature: rumen; material: fiber-attached | host: Bos | place: Iran: Karaj | collected 2018-10
CTAATATTTCATTTTCTATTAAATCTATATTTTTATTATTTTTTAAATCTGTAAAGTCAGTTAATTTTTCAATTATTTCAATTATTTTTTTTTCCATATTATAAACACTCCATTAATTTTTTTTCATCACATTTTCCGTTTTTATTTATTGGAAAATTATTAATAATTTTTATCCTTGGGCACATATATAAAGGAAGTATATTTTTAATATCATTTTTTATTTGCAATTCTGATTTATTACTTTTTTCTTTAAGTTTAAAAAATGCAATTATGCCTTTTACATTTTCGTTTTTGTCGCTTTTTGCAAGAACTTTTACCTTTTCAATATAAGGTAATTTATATAAATTATTTTCTATATCTAAAAGTTCTATTCTGTATCCTTTAAATTTTACTTGCTTATCTTTTCTCGAAACAAAGTATAAAACATTATTTTTTATATATCCTAAATCACCTGTTAAATAGGCTTTTTTATTATTGTATTTTATAAATGAATTATTAGTATAATTTAAATATCCGGCTCCCACGCTATCTCCAGTAATTAGTATTTCCCCAATATCACCATCAGGTAATTGATTAATATTTTCATCAACAATATATATTTTTACATTATCTTTTGCAATTCCTACTGGAATTACATCGTTTTCTAAAATTTTACGAGTTATTTCGATGCTAGTTACAGCGAAAGTGCATTCTGTTGGGCCATAACAATTTATAATTTTGAGATTTTGAAATCTTTCAAACAATATAAGTACAGTAGATTTTAAAAGTTTTTCACCACAAAATAATATTGTTTGCAAATTTGGCATTAGGTTTTGATTAAATGATCTATCTAAAAGTAATAAATCAGCAAAAGATGGAGTGAGTACTGCCATATTTGCATTGCTTTGTTTCAAATTTTCAAACATTTTATTAAAATCAGAAGAATAAGTATCATCAATTATAAAGTGTTTACTATTACTTATTAAACTTAGATATAAATCTGCTACTGACAAATCAAAAGCAAAATTTGCTTGATTAAGAATTGTTCCGGTTTTTTATTTTAGAAATTTTATTTAACCAATTAACGCAAGAATTAAGATTTTTATATGTAATTTTTACACCTTTAGGTATACCTGTACTACCAGATGTAAAAATAATATAATATATGTCATCAGGGTTCATTAATATTTTATTTATATTTTTATACTGTTCATTGTTCATTATGTTAGTTATTTCTTTTTTTGTTATATTTTTTCCAATTATTATTTCTGGTTTTATTTGATTAATTATTTGTTCAACTCTTTCATTTGGTGTGCCTTCATCAATTGGGACATATGGCATACCTGCAAAAGAACAAGCTAAAAATGAAGCTTTCATATATATTTCTTTATGTCCGTATATAACTACTGGCTTATAGTCTGTATTGTTTTCCAACAAATAATAATATATATTACATACATATTTATAAAGTTCTTTATATGTGTAATTTTTATTTCCTATTTCATATGCTGTATTATCAGATTTTTTTAGTATATCTAATATATCATCTAAAATCATTTTTACACCCTAATTTCTTCTTTTGGAATTAGCTCATAATCATACATAACTTTTGAATGATTATTAAGTATTAATTCTTTTTTTATTTCTTTTTTTGTTTTTTTATCTATAATTATTCTATATACTTTACTATTTCTATAATAAGTTCCATCATCATCTTTTGCATAATGATTATCTTCTTCAACTATTTTATATTTTTCATTTAGCTCAACAATACTTCTTATTTCACCATATAGAAATTCATCATCTAGCCAAATTCGTATTTGTATTGGATAATTTGTAGTATTTTTAAATCTATAATCTACGGCTTTATAAGAAATAGATGTTCCAGTTCCAAAAGGAACTCTTCTTTTAACATCAGGAAATAATGCATCAGAATGATGATGCAATTCTGTAACAGTTAATGGAGTATGTAATACAAGCCAGTGAAGCATGTTTGCCAATTGACATAGTCCTCCACCGAAACCTTTTTTTAATTGACCATTATTAATCATTAATCCCTCTAAATATCCTTTTCGCTTTGTAGTACTTCCAACTAAATTCCAAAAAGAAAATTCTTCTCCAGGATTAACGATAATTCCATCGATTTTTTTACTAGCTATTTTAAGGTTTTCAACTTTATTTTTTTGTAATTGCATATCAACTCCATGCAATTTTCTTAATAATACTTTGGTATCGCCTTTCCAAATAAATTCATAGTTTTCCCTGTTTATTGTCTTTGCAAATTTTTTTCCTGCTAATAAATCTTTTAAATCTTTTTTTCTTGCTTCTTTGAATATAGAGATTTTATAAGGTATAGGACCATATTCACAAAACAATTTTCTTTTTTTTACCATTTTTGCCTCGCTAATTATTAAATAGTTTTATGTTTAGTTTGTAAATTAAGTATAGCATTAATTTTAAAAAATTACTATAAAATAATATAAAAAACAAAAAAGAACATAGTTAATTCTATGTTCTTTGGTGGGTCATCGGGGAGTCGAACCCCGGACCGTCAGATTAAGAGTCTGCTGCTCTACCAACTGAGCTAATAACCCAAATATTTAAATACTTTAATATTATACGCTCTATGAAGGGTTTTGTCAAACAAAATATTAGAAAATTTAATTTTACCAATGATATGTTTCGTTGTTAGAAATTTTAAAAGCTCTAAAAAGTTGTTCTAATAGAAAAACACGTATTAATTGATGCGGAAAAGTCATTCTAGAAAAACATAAGATTAAATCAGATGAATTTAAAATTTCTTCTGTTAAACCTAGTGTTCCTCCTATTATAAAAGTAATAGAGTTGTTAAAATTCAACGAGATATTTTCAATTTGCCTAGAAAACTCTTCAGATGAAAGATTTTTTCCTTTTAAATCTAATGCTATAACATAAGAATCTTTTTTTATATTTTGCTTTATCTTTTCACATTCTTTATTTTTTATTTGAGAAATTAATGAATCATTTATTTTTTCTGGTAATTTTTCATCTTGAAGTTCAGTGATACTAAGATTACAAAATCTAGAAAGGCGCTTAGAATATTCAGCAATTGCATCTTTTAAATAAGTTTCTTTAATTTTCCCTATACAAACAATATTTACACTTAGCATTTTTACTCCTTTTATCAAACATTAAAAAATTTACTTGGTTTAAAACGATCTGCAACATATAGATTCAAGTCCTTATTTTCAACTTGCTCTAAAACACTTTTATAAGCAAGTTCAGGAAAATTATTTTCAGAACTTAAGTGTGCAATCATTACATTTTTAACACCAAAATTTGTTAAGTAATTGATAGTTTTTCCAGCATCTACATTAGATAAATGTCCCATTGGACTTGATATTCTTTCTTTTAATTTATATGGATATCTACTATATTTTAACACATCAGGTTCATAGTTTGATTCTAATAAAAGAAAGTTACTATTTTTGAAATTATCTAAGACAGTAGGAGTAATATGTCCTATATCTGTTGCTATACAAATCTTGGATTTTCCATCAGAAATACTGAATCCGCAAGGATCAGCTGCATCATGTGGTATATCAAAAGGAAAGATATCTAAATTTTTTATTTTAAAAGAATTATTATTTTTAAAATAAAAAATGTTATTTGATTCAATTTTGGATTTTTTATCTAGCATTGCATCCCAAGTTTTTTTATTTGCATATACTGGAATGCTATATTTTTTTGAAAGAGTAGCAATGCTTTGTGTATGATCTGTATGTTCATGAGTTACTAAAATAGCATCAATATTTTTAACATCAATATTAAGAGATGCAAGAGCATCTGATATTTTTTTTCCACTTGCTCCTGCATCAACTAATAAGTTAATTTTATTTGATTTTATTAAAAAACTATTTCCTGTACTTCCACTACATAAACTACAAAATTTTAACATTCTATTCTTCGACTCTTTCTATATTAGCTCCTAAATTTCTAAATTTCTGTTCAATATTTTCATAACCTCTATCAATATGTTCCAAATTATATACTTCAGTAACCCCATTAGCGCAAACACCTGCTATAATTAAAGCAGCTCCAGCCCTTAAATCAGAAGCATATACTGGTGCGCCATATAAATCAGGGACACCATCTATGACAGCAGTTTTTCCTTGCGCAGAAATTTTTGCTCCCATTTTATTTAATTCTTCTGTATATTGAAATCTAGATTCCCAAATACTTTCATTAATAATACTTGTTCCTTCTGCTATAGATAAGACAACACCCATTTGTGGTTGAAGATCTGTTGGAAAACCAGGGTATGGTAATGTTTTAATATTTATTTTTTTTGGTCTTTTATTACACCAAACTCTAACATTATCACCATCTATCTCATCAATTTCGCCACCCATTTCAACAACTTTTGCCATGATAGGCTCTAAGTGCTTTGTAATACAATTCTTAATTAAAATGTTTCCTCTAGAGGCAACGGCAGCAAGCATAAATGTACCAGCTTCAATTTGATCTGGAACTATTGAATATGTAGCATTTCCTTCTAATTTTTTTACACCGTTAACTTTTATAACATCGGTTCCAGCACCTCTTATATCTGCTCCCATTGTATTTAAAAAGTTTGCAACATCAACAACGTGAGGCTCTTTGGCAACGTTATCTATAACAGTTGTACCTTCGGCAAGAACAGCAGCAAGCATAACATTAATTGTGGCACCAACAGATACAACATCTAAATATACAGATGTTCCAACTAAATCTTCTGCTGTTGCAGTTATTTTTCCTTGAGAAACATCTACTTTTGCACCAAGTGCTTCAAATCCCTTTATATGTTGATCAATAGGTCTAGCTCCTAATTTACATCCGCCAGGCATACCAACTTGTGCATGACCAAATCTACCAAGTAATGATCCTATTAAATAATAAGAAGCTCTAAATTTACTTGTTTTTTCTACAGGCGAATTATAGCTATTAATATTTCTAGTATCTAATGTTATTTCATGTTCATTGTTCCAAGTTACTTTTGCTCCAAGGTCTGTTAAGATGTCTAGATAAATTTTAACGTCACTAATGTTAGGTAAATTATCTATAGTACAAATTCCATCAACTAAAAGAGCAGCAGGTAAAATTGCTACAGCTGCATTTTTAGCACCGCTTATTGTAACCTCACCTTTTAAAGGTGTTCTTCCATTTATAACTAACTTTTCCAAAGGCTATTCCCCCAAAATATATATAAAAAAATAAGGATATAAAAATATATCCTACCATAATATAACATAAAAGAATTTAAAAAACAACTATTTTTTAGCCAAAGTGATTTTTGCATTTTCAAATAATTCTACAATTTTAAATTTAAATTTGTATTCGGGAGAATTAAATGAAATTAAATTATATTCTTCACTATTTAAGGTGTTTTGAAGATCTTCTTTAGATTCTTGAGGAACAATACCTGTTGACATATCTACAAAGCATAAAGATGGAAACATGACACACCACCAGTTTCTACCAGAAGCATTACCTATTTTTACTTTTAATGCATCATAAAATCCAGAAGGTAAATAAATGTCTCCATAATTTTTGGTAGGAAAGTCAAAAGTTCCAATTTCTAAATCTACGACATAATCAAATCCATTTTCTTTAATAACATCTTGTGCAATTTTTTTGAAATTTTCTAGATTCTCAGAAACTATTTTTATAGCCTCTTCTTTTGATGAAATATTTTTACAGATTGAATTCATATAATTTATTAAACTATCTCTTACAGCAAATTTTAATGATTGATCTTCTTCTGAATTACTGTTTGCAATAACATGAAGTCTAAAAACACTATTAGATATATTATCAGAAATTGTTTTTGAATAAGAAGAAACAGTAATGAATATATATATAATAAACAAAAGAAAAACTATTAAAAATTTTTTACTTTTTTTCATATAAATCTCCTAACAGATAAAATTTTCATATATTAAAAAGTATTTACAAAAAAAATAAAAATATACTTTTGTAATAAAATTTTGAAAAAATAAATAGAAATATATAAGAGCAAATGTCGAAAAAGAGACTACGATTCTAAGGAAAATCGATTGACACAGAAAAAACAAAATGGTAAAATTTACCAGTAAACAAAATATATTTTGGAGGTTTTCTATGAATAACAGAATACTTTTAAGGAAAATTTGTAGTATTTATGCAAGTGATACACATTTTGCGACTATGATATTTCCATTTGTTATTAGGCAAATAGGGGAAAAAGCCAAAATAGTAACTATCCTGGAAAAAGACGAAACAGAAAAAATAGAAAAGATACTTGAAAATATAGGATTAAAAACTGCAATGAAACGAAAAATTAAAAATATTGATTGGGGTAAAACAAATATTAAAAAAATTAGAAAAAGTTTTAAAAAGCTAGAAGAAAATATAGTAAAAAAAGTAAATACGGATGTAATAGTTTTAGGGAATAAACAATTTATAAAAAAAGTTAATGACGTAATAGATTTATGGTTTAAAAATAATATAGAAGAAGTAGAAGCGGCAAAAATAAAAATGAATATTATTAATTGTTTTTCCTTTTATGATAATAAAGAAATTTATAGTATATTAAATTCACATGATTATATTTTAAAAACATATGGAATAGAGAAATTAGCACCAGAGGAGCTTTTGAAAGCCAACTAAAGAATACTTGACTAATAAAGATATATATTATATTATTAATTGACGAAAAATAAAAAACTGAACGGAGGAATAAATATGGTAAAAGATTTAGAATATGAAGAAGCCCTAAAAAAATTGAAAAAATATAACCAAGAACATATATTAAATAGATATAAATTTTTAGATGGTGAAAAAAAAGAAAAAATAATTAAGCAAATTAAAAATATAGATTTTGAACAAGTAAATGATTTATTTAACATAAGTAAAAAATCAATAAAAAATCCGGAAGGATCAATAACAAATATAGAATATGTAGATAAATCAAAATTATCAAAGGAAGAGTATGATAAGTATTATAATATAGGCAAAAAAATAATTGAAGATGGAAAATATGCTGTTGTGACTATGGCAGGAGGGCAAGGTACTAGATTAGGATATGTAGCACCAAAAGGAACTTTTAAAATAGGTGGAGGAATAGATAAATCTTTATTTGAAGCCTTATCAGATACTATAAAAGAAGCTAAAAACAAGTATGATTGTAGTATTCCTTGGTATATAATGACTAGTAGAGAAAATAACAATGCAACAGAGAAATTTTTTGAAAAAAATGATTTTTTCGGATTACCATATGAGGATGTAAAGTTTTTTAAACAAGGTGAACTTCCAATGCTAACAACAGAAGGAAAATTAATGCTAGATGAGACAGGAATTATAAAACTTGCTGCAGATGGTCATGGAGGAGTTTTTGAATCTCTTGTTAAAAATGGATATTTAGAAGACATGAAATCTAGAGGAATAGAATGGGTATTCATTTCAGGGGTTGACAATGTTTTAGCAGGATTAGTAGATCCGATAGCTGTTGGATTAGCGATAACTCAAGGAACACTTGCAACAGGCAAATCAGTTGTAAAAAGATCACCAGATGAAAGAGTAGGAGTTTTTTGTAAAAAGAATGGAAAACCATATGTTATAGAATATACAGAAATAACAGAAGATATGGCAAATGCAAGAGATAAAAAAGGAGAACTTCTATATGGTGAATCACATATATTAACAAATCTGTTTAATATTAAAGCGTTAGAAAATATAGCACAAAATAAATTACCATACCATAAAGCATTTAAAAAAGCTAAATATATGGATGACAATGGAGAGATTATTAAACCAGAATCACCTAATGCATATAAGTATGAAGCATTTATCTTTGATGCATTTGAAAGTTTAGATAGTATGTCGATATTAAGAGTAAAAAGAGAAGATGAATTTGCACCACTAAAAAATGCTGAAGGTGAAGATAGCCCTAATACGGCAACAGAATTATATAAAAATTATTTAGAAAGAAAGAAAAAAGGACTTGTATAAAACAAGTCCTTTAAAGTTTCCAATCATCTAAATTTCTTTGAATTGCCCCATAAAGATTGGCTCTTATATGCGGAATATCTTTTTGAAGTGTAAATAATAAATTTTTCATATCTTCTCTTTTTGAAAAGCCGTCCATAGGACAAACTTTTGACATTATTTCAATATTATTTTTTTTAATGAAACTTCTAATATATTTTTCAGGAGCATAGATTAAAGGTCTAATTAATGTTATTTTACTTCTATCCATATAACTGATAGGAGAAAAAGTATTAATTGAACCGGGTATATAATAAATTAAGAATAAAAGTTTCTAAAACGTCATCTTCATTATGACCAAGAGCAATTTTATTACAATTTTCACGAATTGCAACAGAATTTAAGGCTCCTCTTCTAAGATTTGCGCATAGTGAACAAGGAGACTTTTCTTTTCTTTCTTCAAAGACTATTTCTTTAATGTTTGTATCTTCAATAAATAAAGGAATATCTAGATTTTTACAAGTTTTTTCAAGAAAATTCTTATCAAATTCCTCAAATCCAGGATTTATACTAATGGCTATTAAGTCGAAGTTTTTAGGATAAAAACGTTTCAATGCCTTTAAACCCATTAATAAAGTAATAGAATCTTTCCCACCAGATAATGCAACAGCGATTTTATCTCCTTCTTCTATCATATTATAGTTTTCAATAGCTTTTCTTATATAACTTAAAATTCTTTGCATAATAATAATTCCTTTTAAAATATTTGACAGATCAGTAAACAGATTATATAATACTTTAGTAAAAAAATCAATGAAATGTGCTCATAGCTCAGCAGGATAGAGCAGTCGCCTCCTAAGCGACCGATGGGGGTTCGAGTCCCTCTGGGCACACCAATACTATAGAAAATCAATATATACGTCTGAATATTCTTATTAATACTTTTAATAAAAATAAAAATACAAGAGATGATAAAATAATTTAAAATAAATTTAAGGAAGAAATATGAAAAAAATAGGAATTGTAGGTAAAAGCGGTGCTGGAAAAACAACATTTTCTAGGATGCTTAAAAAAAATGATAGAATAGCAATAATAAATATTGATGATGTAAAAAAAGATTTTAATTTGGTATCAAAGGAATATGAAAATAATATTGGTGAAAAAATTGTTGTTCCCAAAAGCAAATTATTAATTGATTTATTAGATGTTTTACGAAGAAATAGAATTTTTGATAAAATATTTATAAAAGTTTTGGGCTTTTTTGAAGAGAAAAATGTTAAAAAACTAATAGAACAATATGAAAGAGAAAATTATGAAAGCGTTATTATAGAACGGAGGAAGATTAGGAAATCTTTCTATATATAAAGATTTGGATTATATTATAGAGATAAGAACGGCATATAAAGACAGATTGGAACGAATTCAAAAAAGAGATTATTTATTAAGGAAAAAAACATTAGTAAGAAGAGATAAAGAAGTTAATGATTCCCTAAAAAAAGGAAAAAGAAAAGCAGATAAAATCATATATAATAATGGCCAAAAAGAAGAATTGGAATTAGCAGCAGAAGAAGTATATGAAAGAATAATTAATCCAAAAGATAAGATAAAACAATCTGTAAAAGAAAAGTATAAAGTTGAAAATATTCCACAAAAAGTAAATTATAAAAAGAAAGAACGTTTAAAAGATAAAAGAAAAACAAGATAAAAACAGAAAGAGATAATATGGAAAATAAAAAAGAATATTTTATGAAAGAAGCTTTGAAAGAAGCAAAAAAAGCATATAAAAAATTAGAAGTGCCAGTAGGAACTGTTATTGTAAAAAATGGAGAAATAATTGCAAGAGCATATAATCAAAAAGAATCTAAAAAAAATGCAACAAAACACGCAGAAATAATAGCAATAGAAAAAGCATGTAAGAAAATAGATAATTGGAGATTAAATGATTGTGAACTATATGTTACGTTGGAACCATGTCCAATGTGCGCAGGAGCAATCATGAATTCAAGAATAAAAAAAGTATATATTGGTACAATGGAAGAAAAATCTGGAGCATGTGGTTCTAAAATAAATATATTAAAAGATTATAATTTTGAAACTAAAGTTGATATAGAAAATAATATAATGTCTAACGAGTGTGAAGAAATTCTAAAAAAATTTTTTAAAGAGATTAGAAATAATAAATAATTTTTTAATAAATGAATATTATTTATTAAGGACAAGCAAACTTAGGTTTTCATCGGGAGGTTTTTATGGGAGATGAATTAATATTAAAGAAATTAATTAAAAAAAGTTTGTATGCAATAATTATAATTCTTATAATAAGTGTAATTTCTCTTCTTATATTAAAATATAATGTGGAGGGAGAAAAAAACATGCCATTTAAACTTTCAAGTATAATAATAGTAAGTAATGCAAGTGGCAAATCAACAGTTGCAGAGAACGAAAATATTTGGAATGAAGAAATATATCAAAATAATGATATATATTTAAATATAGAAAAAAACAAAAACTATAAACAAGAAGAAATAATAAAAAGTATTGTAATAGAAAATATAAAAATAGAAAAAAACCCTGAAATTGGTGAAATAGAACTTTTTAGATCAAGCAAAGAAGAAAACAATTTATTTGAGTTTGATGAAAAATATAAAATAGAAAATAGTATAGAATATACAGGAGATATAAAATCGGACTTGAAGGACTTAAAAATTTCTAATCAAGGCGGAACAATAATTATAAGCGATGTTAATAAAACAGGAAAAATATATAGTTCAAATGACGAAGAGTTTGAACATAGTGGGAAACTTTTAGGAAGAGCAGGAATTGATATAAAAGAAATAAAACATTCTATATCTTTCGATTTAATAATAAAATTGGAATCGGGAATGTCATTTAAAGCAAATGTAAAACTAGATCTTCCTGTACGGAGATATAATTTCAGAAGGTTCATCTAGTATAGAAGATAAAGATTTAAAAAATATTGTATTTAAAAGAGAGTAAACTTAAAAAAGGTTTACTCTTTTTCCATGTTCTAAAATAACATTTTCTATATTATTTGAAACCCTATATGATGAAAATTCAACTAAAATATTATTAATCATATCTTCGGGTTGTTCTAAAAAAACATAAAACAAATTTGAAAAAGTATATATGTATAAATTTTTAAAATCTAAATTTTTCTTAATCATAAAATAGTAAAAATCGAAAAGATTTTTTAAAGAAGTAAATACATAAGCTGATGTATTCAAAACAGAAACATCTTTTACTAAATCATTTTCTATTTTAGTTATATTTAAAACAAAAACATTATTGTCTAAACTAAATGCTTCAACAATAGCTTTTTTATTTCCAATATCAAAATTATATTCTTCTTCAATCATATCAAGAATTTCAAAAAAGAAATTTTGTGTTTCTTCGGAATTAGAAAGAAAAGATTCGATAGCTATATTTTTTTTAAGCAAATCTGAGTAACTAAGTATAACTTTCATTTTATTATCATTAATTTTCTGAACTTGCATCTGTATTCAACCCCTAATATCAATACTTAAATTAATTATACTATGAAAATTTAAATAATTAAACGCACAAATTTTGGTAATTAATATAATATATGAAAAAGGCAAGATAAATGTGATAAAGAAATTGCTAAAATTACTTGAAAAAAATTGGAAATGCATATATAATACAATAGTATATTATAAACTAAAGAATATAGTGTTTCCGTAGGAAAAGGAAACAAAAACGGAGGAGTACATATGGCATTAAAAGAAAAAAATTTTTGGATATTATTAATATTTATTTTATCAGGACTAGTAGTAGGTGGATTACTAGGAGAACTTGCTAGCAAGGTAGACTTTTTATGGTGGCTTGGATATGGTGAGTCATTTGGACTTACATCTCCATTAGAATTAGATTTAAGCATTATAAAAATAACATTTGCATTAGCTTTAAAAATAAATATTTCAAGTATAATAGGAATAATTTTAGCTATATTTATATATAAGAAAATATAATTGGTAAAGAGAATATTTCTCTAGGGGGAGCTTCCAAAGAGGAGCAAATATGAATATTAAAAATTTACCATTATCAGAAAGACCATATGAAAAACTAGAATTATACGGACCAGAAATCTTAAGTAATTCAGAGCTTTTATCAATAATAATAAAAACCGGAACAAGAGAAAAAACTGCAATTGATTTAGCAAGAGAAATATTAAATCTTAATTATAAAACTGAAAAAGAAGACCTATCTTTTCTTCAAGATATTTCTATTTCAGACTTCATGAGTATAAAAGGAATAGGAAAAGTTAAATCAATTCAACTTTTGGCAGTATGTGAACTCACAAAAAGGATTAACAAACCAATAAACAAACAAGAAATTAAAATAAAAAATTCAAAAGATGTTGCAAATTTACTAAAGAATGAGCTGAGATATGAAAAAAGAGAAAAAATAAAGCTTATTTTATTAAATTCAAAAAATATAATAATGAAAATAAAAGATATATCCTATGGAGGAAGTAATTTTGCAACAATAGAGCCGAAAGATATATTAAGTGAAGCTTTAAAGCTACAAGCTCCTAAAATAATATTAGTACATAATCATCCGGGAGGAGACACTACACCTAGTAAAGCAGATTTTAATATGACAGATAGAATATATGAAGCTGCCGAAATTATGGGGGTAAAACTTCTTGATCATATAATAATAGCAGGAGAAAATTTTGAAAGTATTTTATTAAATGAATAAACAAAAGCAAGGTAATTTATTAGTCTAAAATAAATGGAGGCAGTTATGAAATTAAATTTGAATTTTTTAAAAATAAATTCAAAAGATATAGGAATCGATTTGGGAACAGCAAATATTTTGGTGACATTAAAAGGAAAAGGCATTATTTTAAATGAACCATCAGTTATTGCAATAGATAAAAAAACAAATAGTATTATAGCTACAGGAATAGAAGCAAAAGAGATGCTTGGTAGAACACCAGATAAAATAAATGCCATTAGACCATTAAAAGATGGAGTTATAGCAGATTTAACAGCAACACAAATGCTTTTAAAAAATATAATTCAAAAAATATGTAAAAAATATAATATAGGAAAGCTAAGAGTAGTAGTAGGTGTGCCATCAGGAATTACAGAAGTAGAAGAAAGAGCTGTTGAAGAAGCTATATTACAGGCTGGGGCAAAAGAAGTATATTTAATAGAAGAACCAATAGCTGCAGCTATTGGGGCAGGAATAGAAATAGCAGAACCTACAGGAAATATAGTAGTTGACATTGGTGGAGGAACAACAGAAGTTGCTGTAATTTCACTAGGTGGAATTGTAGTTTGTGATTCCTTAAGAGTAGCCGGAGATGAATTGGATGAGGCAATAATTAATTATGTAAAAAAAGAATTGAATTTAGCCATTGGTCAAACTACGGCAGAGCGAGTAAAGATGGAAATAGGTTGTGCAATGTCATTAGTATCAACGGAGACTACGGAAATTAGAGGAAGAGATTTAATTACTGGATTGCCAAAAATTACTCAAATAGATTCAGAACAAGTAAGAAAAGCAATGGAAGAAGAAATATCTCAAATAGTAGATTTAATTAAGTTGGCATTAGAAAAGACACCACCTGAACTATCTTCAGATGTTATGGAAAGAGGAATTTTATTAACAGGTGGAGGAGCATTAATAAAAAATATAGATAAATTAATAAGTCAAAAAACAGGTATACCAGTATATGTAACAGAAGAACCTCTAAATGCAGTTGTTAGAGGAACAGGAAAAGCATTAGATGATTTAGAAAAGTTAAAAAATATTTTAGCAAATTCAAAAAAGAACAAATAGTAATTAATAAATTACCATGTTGGAGGAAATTATGAATAAAAAAAGAACAGGGGTAATAGGAACAGTTATAACAGTTATAATATTAATAATTTTAGTGTTTATTTCTAATCTTAATATAACAAGCTTTTCTCATATAAGCAATGCTATAAGTAATATGATAATGCCGATTCAAGGAGGAATAATACATCTAAAAAATAAACTATCTAAAAATGAACAATTTTTTACAACTATAGATGGTTTAAAAGTAGAAAATGAAAGACTAAAACAAAGAAATGTTCAATTGGAGGAAAATTTAAGAGAATTAGAAACTATACAAGCTGAAAATAAAACATTAAAAGAATATCTTGATATAACTGAAAAATATCAAGGATATCAAACACTTCCAGCATATATAATAAATAAAGATATTAGTAATTTTTCAGAAATCTTTGTTATAAATATAGGAAGTGCAGATGGAATATCAGAAAACATGACTGTTATTGGAGCAGAAGGATTAGTGGGACATGTGATTTCTGTAACTAAAAACACTGCAAAGGTTCAAACATTAGTTGATACATCAAATGTAGTAAGTGCAACATTAGATAATTCTAAAGATAACGTTATCTGTAGAGGAACATTAAATGGAAACGAGCTAAGAGCAACTTATGTGTCACCAGATACAGTATTAACTGAAGGAGAAAAATTATACACATCTGGAATGGGTGGTATATATCCAAAAGGAATATATATTGGACAAGTAAGTAAAATTAACGAGACAAAAAATATAACAAACAGAAGCTTTTCTGTAGAAACAGGAGTAGACTTTAGAAATTTAGAAACAGTATTAGTTATAATAAATAACTAATAGAAAGGAAATGTTTTGAAAAAAATAGGCATTTTTATATGTTTAATTATAATATTTTTAATAGTTTATTTATTACAAGTAAATTTCTTTTCTTGGTTTAATTTGTCTGGAGTAATGCCAAATCTATTTGTTATATTTGTTTTAACAATAGGACTTTTTTCAGGAAGAAGGATTGGAATTGTTTTTGGAATTATTTTTGGAATTATGTTAGATTTCTTAATTGGAAAAAGCATAGGAATATCGGGAATAATGTTAGGGGTAACAGGATTTTTAGGTGGATATTTAGATAAAAAATTTTCAAAAGATAGTAGGGTTACAATGATAATAATAGTTTCATTAGTAACTATAACATATGAAATAGGTAATTATGCATTAAATTATATAGTAAATTCAGTTAATATTGATATGTATTTTTTCATTAAAACATTATTAATAGAAATTATATTTAATATAATATTGGCAATTATTTTTTATCCAACTATAATGAAATATGGATATAAATTAGAAGAAAATTTTAAAGAAAATAAAATTCTTACAAGATATTTTTAAGATTAAAGTAATCATAATAAAAGAAAGGAGTAGTCAATAAAATGAAAAATAAAATTAATTATAATTTAAGATATAACTTATTGACTACTTTAGTGTATATTATTGGTTCAATACTATTAATACAATTATTTAGACTTCAAATTGTAAAAGGAGAAGAATATAGAGAAACTTCAAATGCAAGATTAACAAGAGAAAGTAGTATAGAGGCAGCAAGAGGTGAAATAAGAGACAGAACAGGAAAAGTATTGGCAACAACAAGAACAGGATACAGTGTAGAATTATATAAAATAAAAAATAATAATAATTTAAATGAAACAATACTTGGTATAGTAAATTTATTAGAAAAAAATGATGATAAATATATTAATAATTTTCCAATAAATTCTAATTTGGAATTTACATATGATAATGAAGAAAAAATAAAAAGTTGGAAAAAGAAAAATAATATTCCACAAGATGCAACTCCAAAAGAGTGTATTGAAAAATTTAAACAAAAATACAATATAAAGCAAGAAGATATTAATGATGTATTAAAAATTATAGCAATCAGATATGAAATAACAACAAATGGATATAGTACAACAAAATCTATAAAAATTGCAAAAGATATTAGCAAAGAAAGCGCAATACAATTTAATGAACAAAATGCAAATTTTCCAGGAGTTAATATAATAGAAGAACCTATCAGAGTTTACACAAGTGGAAAATTAGCATCTCATGTTTTGGGATATATAGGAAAAATAAATAGTGAAGAATTAAAAACAAAAGCAGACCAAGGATATAAAATGACAGACTACATTGGAAGAACTGGAATAGAATATGTGCTAGAAAATTATTTAAAAGGAACTAGAGGAAATAAACAAATAGATATGTCTGTTGATGGTACTGTTGTAGAAGAATATATAGTAGAAGAAGCAATTTCAGGTAAAAACGTAACATTAACAATTGATGCTGGATTGCAGGAAAGAGTAGAAGATATTATAGAAGATAGCGTTAATTATTTAAGACGTAGAGGAAAAAACTGTTCTTTTGGTGCAGCAGTTCTTATGAATGTCAAAAGTGGCGAGGTTTTAGCAATCTGTAGTTATCCATATTATACTCCAGAATCATTTATAGGAGGAATAAGTACTGAAGAATGGAGAAATATTCAAGATGGTGACAAATTATTTAATAGGGCTGTTCAAGGAGCATATGCACCAGGATCTACATTTAAAATGGTAACAGCAACGGCAGCGCTTGAAGATAAAGTTGTTACAGAAGGTGAAAATATATATGACAGAGGAGTTTATCCATACGGACACAATCCGGTTTGTTGGTATTATACTCAATATCATACAGGACATGGAAATGTTAACTTAAAATCAGCAATTCAAAAATCATGTAACTATTATTTTTATGAAATGGGACGAAGATTAGGAATAGATGAATTAGAAAAATATGCTAGGTATTATGGATTGGGACAAAAAACAGGAATAGAGCTTAACGGAGAAACAGCAGGAACAGTAGCAAGTGTAGCTGAAGCACAACGAAGAGGTGAAGGATGGTATTCATCATATACATTATCCGCTGCAATAGGACAGCTATATAATAGTTACTCACCAGTTCAAATGGCAAGATATATTAGTATGGTATCAAATGGAGGAAATTTTGTTACACCAACATTAATAAAAGAAGTAGATGATGGAAATGGAAACAAATTATCAAAGCAAGAAGTAAGAAATAAAGTTAATGAAACATTAGGAATAAGTACAGATCCTGTAACAGACATTAAGGCATCAAATAAAACATTGAATGCAGTTAGAGCTGGAATGAGAATGGTTACATCGCAAGGTGGTACTGCATATACAATATTTAAAGGATTTAATAAATCTATAGCTGGAAAAACAGGGTCAGCTCAAGCAGGTGATGTTACAAATGGATGGTTTGTTGGTTTTACACCTTATGATAATACTGAAGTAGCAATCGCAGTTATTTTAGAAGACGGAGCAGTAGATTCATATGCAGCTCAAGCAGCTAAAAAAATAATTGAAGCATACTACGATACAGAAATAGAAGAAATGGAAGAATTAAAGGAAGATATGTCTGCATTAATATATACAGAAAGATAATTTATAAAAGAAAGGATTTAAATAAAATGAGAAGTTGCATAAAAGTAAACGAAACAAATGAAAGCGTTATTATTCTAATAAATGAAAATTCAGAAATAAAAGAAATAATAGAAGCAATAAAGAAAAAACTATATTTATTAAAAAAGGTATGTAAAGAAAAAAATTTACCTGTTTTTGTGCAAGGAAGAAAATTATCAGACATTGAAAAACAAGAAGTAAAAAATATATTACAAGAAAAAGTAAAAACAAAGATAATGTTTGAAATGCCACAGGAACTAGGCTTACATGGGATAAAGAAATCTTTCAATCAAGAGATAGAATCTTCACAAGCTACATTTCATAGAGGAGCAGTTAGATCTGGACAAAGAATTGAATATGATGGAACAATTGTTGTATTAGGAGATGTAAACGGAGGAGCAGAAATCGTAGCAGGAGATAATGTAATAGTACTAGGAGTATTAAGAGGTTTAGCACATGCCGGAGCAAAAGGAAATAAAAAAGCAATAGTTGCTGCAGCATCAATAGAATGCAAACAAATAAGAATTGCAGATGTAATAAAACAAATAGAAGAAGTTTTAGATGAAGAAGGAAATGTTATTCCACAATCAAGAAAAACTTATGCATATGTAGAAGAAGATAATCTTATATTAGAATAATTAAGAAAAAAGCAACATGATTAAAATAAAGAAAATATATGTGCTTTGAAAATTTTCACTATATAATGTTAAAAGAACAGAAATAATAATTATATCATCTAAATTAAAATTAAAGCCAAGAAACTGAAAAATTTTTTCAGCTTCTTTTTTTTCTTCAAAAATCATTTAATATTTACATCTCCATTAAAATCAAAATTTTCAAACAATTTAGCGATCTTTAAAAACTGAATATATTTTTCGATTTTATTTTTTCTATTATTATTTAAATAAGGTTTTAATGATAAAAGAAGATTAGCATCTGGGCTGTTATTATATGAATTAAATTTATCTAAAATTGATTTAATTTTTATAATTGTATCAAAATCTAGATTAAAATTATTTTTATTCATTTCGGATTTTTCGTTTAACGGTATTTCTTGTACATTATCAAAATTAAAATTGTTATTAGAAGAAGATATATTATTAGAATTATTCATCATATTACTTAATTGTTCTATAATTTTAGACATATCTTCTTCACTCATGTTAACCTCCAATATAATTAATTTTTATTATCATTTTGATTGTTATTTTTTATTTTGTTAATAATTTCATCTTTATTTTTAGATTTTAAAATTTGGCTTGCATGTTCTAAACCTTTTTCTAAGTCTTTTTTATCCATTTTAGAAAGCATGTTTAATAACATATTCATATTATTATCCATAATGATCCCCCACATATAAAATTAATTACTAAATTATATTATTTAATTTTAAAAAAAATGTTACACTTTGAAATTAATTAATTGACAATAAAAATAATTATTTATATAATTTATTTGAAAAATATATGAAAGGGAATGATAAAATTGGGAAAAAAGGTTATTATTTCAGTTTTAATAATATTTATAGCAATTACTAATTTAGTGTTTTTCAAAGATGCATATGATAAAAAAATAGAGATAGAGCAGTACGAAAAATTAATAAGTACTATTAAAGAAAATTAATATAAAAAACAAAACCGAAGTGTTTATACACTTCGGTTTAAATTTCCATTTGTAAAATTTTCTCCTTCTAATCTTTTGTTTTGTCTAACTATATTTATAATATTATTTGTTTCTTCCAAATTTTCATCTAAAATATCAATTCTGTAATTATCAACATAAGGTATCTCTATTGGGCTTATTGATGTTATTTTACTGTTATATAAAGTAGTAATTGTTTGTAAATTATCTGGTATTATTCTAAATAAAAAGTTCATTCTATCTTTTAAATAATATTTACTATCAGACTTACATTTTGCTATACACTTTGGATAACAACGGTTTGTTTTTCCAAGTGGGCAATAAGAAGAAGTCATTAATGGAAGAGCACCATACACAATAAATTCAGAAGGTTTTTCTAAATTCATTGCAATATTATTAATTTCCTCTTTATTTAATTCCGGAGAAATTGTAAAAATATTAGAGTTTAAATGATTACAACTTTCATTATTAAATATATTAAGATGAAAATCAGCAATCAATTCAAATTTTTCTGTATATTCTTTAAGTAAATTAAAATAACCAATATTTGGTATAACAAAGCCACAAATTTTATACTTATTTATACTATTTGAAATAATATTTTTAAATAAATTTACAAAGTTAGACTTAAATATATTAGGCAAATAAATGTATACATTAAAGTTTGCTGTAAGGAAATTTAAAATATTTTTATATTCTCTTATGTCAAAATATTTTAAAGGTATATATAGTTTATCTACATTATCTAAAGAAGAATAATTAAAACTTAAATCTAATTTATTTAAAAACAAACAAATTTTATGTGGTTTTTCACAATCTGTTTTTGTATCATTTGAATATTTAAAACTTGGAAGATCTATTTCAGGTTTTTTATATTTTTCAGTTAGCAAATCTGAAAATTTATCTATTCCGCTTCTTCTCAATTCATTTATAGTGCTAAAATGTGGAATAAAAATATCTTCATCTAAATTTATTTGAATATTCTTAAAATGAAAAGGAGTATTTCCTAATTTATTTAATTGAGCGGCTAACTTATCTTTAGTAACAGGAATATTTATTGCTTTTTCTGGCAATTCCGCAGAATATACAGTAATTTTATTTTCAGAATCATCACTAATTTCTAAAGATATTGGTTCATTTATATGGACATTTAATGTAGCATAAATTTCTCGTTTAATATTTTCTGAAGAATAAGAATCTAAAGCTTTTTTAGATAAAGATTTACTCTTTATTTTATATATTTTATCTCCAATTTTAATATTACCTTTCATTCTACCAATTACTACATTTAAATGTGAATTTGCAGATTTTAAATTTTCATTATTATTTATCATAAGTTCTGAAACTGTATATTTAGTATTTTCGTGTTCAAAAGTTATCATATCTCCTATCTCTAAGACATCATTTAAAGTAAGTGAAATATGTCCTTTGTTTGCGTCATATTTTGAAACATTACCAAGATATATTCCTGTATTACCTGGTGTATCTTCAAAAATTAGTTCTTGATTAGGAGTATTTTCTAAATGTCCGGCAGAAAATCCGCCTCTATTAAATACTTGAAGTAAAGCATTTTTATCATTTTCATCTATTAAGTATTCTTCGTTATTGTAAATTAAATCTATATATTTTCTATATATACGAGTAACTGTTGCAACATATTCGGGAGTTTTCATTCTTCCTTCAATTTTTAAAGAATCAATACCAGAAGATATTAATTCTGGAAGTAATTCTAGAGAATTTAAATCTTTTGGACTTAAAAGATATCCTTCATCGATTTTAGAGCCATTTTCCATTAAAGAGTATGGAAGTCTACATCCTTGTGCACATTTTCCTCTATTTCCAGACCTACCACCAATACTACTAGAATACAAGCACTGACCTGAATAACAAATACAAAGAGCACCATGGCAAAAAACTTCTATTTCACATGAAGTATTTGATTTTATAAATTCAATTTCTTCTAAAGAAAGTTCTCGAGCTAAAACCACTCTTTTAAAACCACGTTTTGATAATTCTTTTACACCATCTAAATTGTGACAACTCATTTGAGTACTTGCATGAATAGGTAAATTAGGAAAATTTTCAATTAAAATAGATGCTAATCCTAAATCCTGTACAATAATTCCATCTATCCCAAAAGAATACGCTGTATTGGCTAAAGATAAAGCTTCATCTAATTCGTTATTTTTTAACAAAGTATTTAATGTTAAAAATACTTTAACATTTCTTAAATGAGCATAATCTATAGCTAAATTTAATTCTTCTAAACTAAAATTTGTTGCACTATTTCTAGCATTAAA
>JAEEGL011610130.1_pt1 | contig 21253 bp, 10 predicted proteins | sample 9134231 | NCBI WGS metagenome assembly JAEEGL01 (sample SAMN16246548, study PRJNA631951) | gut metagenome | biome: gut microbiome; feature: rumen; material: fiber-attached | host: Bos | place: Iran: Karaj | collected 2018-10
GTGTCCATGTCCTACTTGGATCTTACGTGCTCCATCTTGCAGTGAGGACGGCCTGGCTCACAGTCACCTCCCGGAAAGCGATAACTATTTGATTCCGTATTTCTTCAGAATATTCAGAACCTGTTTCTCGATTGACTTCTCCCATACTCCGTAACCATAGTCGGAAGGGTGGGTGCCGTCGATTGAGGTCTCATGATTGGGCTCCGTTGCGTTTGTCTTGATGTAGTAGACATCTGAATACTTCTTTACGGCAATCGCCATCAGGCTGTCTACGACATCGATTCTGCTCTGCTCTGCTTCCTCTGAGCCCATATTGAAATTGCGGCTCTCGCGATAGATGGTTCTCTGGAAGATGAGCGGCTTGCCGGGGTTGGCGGCTTTCATCGTCTCGATGAACGGGAAGAGCCTCTCGTTGATCTCTGCGATGGAAGGATTTGAGAATGTGTCGAATATGAATCCGTCCACATCAGCATCCTTCAAGGCGTTCAGAGCCCAAGGCTGCATCTTGCACTGGCCGCTCATTCCAAGGCTGAGGAGCTGGATCCCGGTTGAACGTGAGAACTGTGCGGGGTAGGTCATTCCGGCGCGTCCGCAGCTGACTCCGTGGGTGTAGCTGGATCCATAGATTCCGATGCGGTGGCGGAACGGGTTTTCGAGAGGTTCGAGGGTGGCTCCCTTTTCTACACCGATCTTAATCGATTTCTCTTCGCTGTATAGAGGCAGATAGAGGAGGCATTCTTTCTCTCCTTCTACAAGGTTGCTGATCAGATTGATAGGCTTGTCTTCCTTGCCGTAATCGGGGCACTTGGAGCCTGCATAGATCCATTTTCCGCTATGGGACGGGGTGAATTTGCCATTCTTTTCGGTAGCGCGGATATAGAGGTCATATCCCCTATGCGCGAGCATATTGGTGGTTACGCCTGAATAAAGCTGGCCATACTGGGTAAGGATGGAGATATTCTTTGCATTAGTCTTGAAAGCGACGATGATGCCTGAAGAGCAGCGTACCTGGAAGTTCTGGGTGGCTGTCCATCCGCCATACTTCTCGATGTCGACGCGATGATAGGGATTGGGTGTATCGGGGAAGAGTTTTCCGACAAGGGTAAGGTCGGAGGCCTCTTTGTATATAAATTCTTTGCCTCCGTCCGGAACCATTCCGTACTTTGCGAGAATATCGAGAACCGGCTTCTCAATTGACTTTGCCCAGAGAGTGTAACCGTAGTTGGTAGGGTGGACTCCGTCTACAGAAGCGAGATGGTCTGGGGTGGTAGCGTCCGGGGTGATGAAATAGACATTCTTGTATTTCTTGCAAGCTATCTTCATAAGGCTGTCTGCCATCGCCATCTTTGCGGCTTCTTTCTTCTCTGCGGAGAGGTTGAAATTGCGGCTTTCCCTGCGGATTGTCTGCTGGAATATGAGAGGGATATCGGGATGAGCGGCCTGAATAGTCTCAATGAAGGGGAAAAGGCGCTCATTGATCATTTTTGCATCAGGATTCGAGAAGGAATCGAAGATATAGGCGTCCACATCGGCAGCGGCGAGGGCCTTTGCGAAATAGCTCTGGAGCTTTGAGTTGCCGCTGCAGCCGAGGCTGAGGAGCTGGATGCCCGTGTTACGGGTGAACTGGGCAGGATAGGTCATTCCGCCCCTTGAGGTGCTGGATCCATGGGTATAGGAAGATCCGAAAATTCCGACCCTGTACTGGAAAGGATTAGGAATGGCCTCAATAGTAGAGCCCTCTACAACACCGATTTTTACCGATTTTACTTCGGAGTAAAGAGGGAGGTACATAAGGCATTCCTTCATACTGTTGTCCATATCCGAAATCAGGCTGAGAACCTGATTCTCTGACCCGTTTCCACGGGCTCCGGCGGCAGCGAAGAGCCATTTTCCGCCTTTTTTGATATAGAGGTCATATCCTTTTGCTCCAATACCATTGGTATTCATCGGATACTGGATCTCACCGTATTCTGTCTTGACATTTATAGCCGTCGAGTTGGTCTTGAATACAACTGCGAGGCCGGAAGACTCGCGGACCTGGAGATTCTCACCCTTCGTGAAACCCTTGTACACGACTGTATCCACCCTGTGATACGGGTTAGGAGTGTCGGGGAAGAGCTTTCCTGTCAATGTGAGGTCCGATGCCTCAGTGTAAGTAAACTTTGCATTTTTAGGAGTCTGAGCCGAAAGAATTCCGGCAGCAGCGATTGTCGCTGCGAGAATCATGATTATGCGTTTCATGTGTTTTATGGTTTGGACTCCGAAAGATACAAAATTTCCGAAAAATATTCTACCTTTGTAATAATAGATTCTTCAGGACACTAAAAATAACAACTGATATATTATGGGTAAATTTCTGGATTTCTATAGGGTTAGCGACCCTTCCGCAGAAAAGGTTGCTCCGGAAAAGGTTGACTCGACTTATAAGCGCCTGAGAATCCAAACGTTCCTCGCCGGTACGTTCGGATATGCGCTCTATTATGTCTGCCGCCTCTCGATGGGAGTAATGAAACAGCCTCTCATCGACGCCGGACTTTTGAATGCGACGCAGCTTGGTATTATTGGAGCGTGCCTCTACTGGGCCTATGCCGTAGGTAAATTCATCAACGGATTCCTCTGCGACGGAGCCAATATCAAGCGTTTCATGGCGACCGGACTCGTCATTTCTGTGGCAATGAACTTTACAATGGGTGTTCTCGGAGTGAGCGCGCTCAATGGAAGTATCGCCAACTCGATGCTATTCATCCTGTTCGCAGTCTGCTGGGCCATCAACGGGTGGGCGCAGTCCATGGGCGCTCCGCCGGCAATCATAGGTCTTTCCAGATGGTTCCCTCTGAAGATTCGAGGCACCTTCTACGGCTTCTTCAGCTCTTCGCACAATATCGGAGAGGGCCTCTCATTCGTTTTCGTGGGTATGCTTGTCGCCACCTTCGGATGGAAATGGGGCTTCTTCGGAGCCGCCCTTGCCGGTGTCCTCGGTATTCTGATTATTCTTTTCTTGCTCCATGATACTACCGAATCGAAGGGTCTTCCTCCGATTGAAGTCCTCTCTGGAGAGAGCGACAAGGTAGAAGAGGCACTCTCGCCGGAGGAGAAGAGAAGAGAGATGACCAGGATGCAGAAAGCTGTCATCAAGAACCCCGGCGTCTGGATTCTCGCTCTTGCCAGTGCTTTCATGTACATGAGCCGCTATGCCATCAATGAGTGGGGAACTATCTTCCTCCAGGAGGCCAAGGGTTATAGCCTTGCCGAGGCCGCAACTATTATTGGTATCAACCCGATTTTCGGTATCATTGGTACCGTAGTCTCCGGCTGGCTCTCGGATTTTGTGTTCAAGGGTGACAGGAAGTATCCCGCCTTCGTGGCCGGTGTCCTTGAGACCATTTCGCTGGCGCTCTTCCTCTTCGGAGGCCCGGCTCGCTGGGTCAACATCCTCGCCATGGTTCTCTTCGGTATCGCAATCGGAGTCCTCATCAGCTTCCTTGGCGGCCTTATGGCAATTGACATTGTGCCCCGCAAAGCTACGGGCGCAGCCCTCGGTATCGTCGGAATGGCTTCCTACGCTGCCGCCGGTCTTCAGAATGTAGTCACCGGTGTTCTTCTCGATGGTAACATCATCACCAACGCAGCTGGTGCCCAAGTCCACGACTTTACCGCAGTTTCCTGGTTCTGGGTCGGTGCAGCGACGATTTCGTTCCTCCTTCCGATTCTCAACTGGAAGCGTAAGCAGCAGAATCTCGAATAATCTCTGATGCAGCTTAAGTCCTATTTCCGCATAAGTACTCCGTCCACCTCGAAGGTTCCCGCCTCCGAGGTGGAAACGGAATACAAGCGGCTCCGAAGGCAGACTTTCTGGGGAGTCACAGCGGCGTACAGTCTCTATTATGTTTGCCGGATGACCCTCAGTGTCGTCAAGCAGCCTGTGATTGACGACGGGATAATGACAGCCGCTCAGCTGGGCCTTGTGGACTCGGCCATGCTCCTTGTCTATGCAGTCGGAAAATTCTGTAACGGCTTCGTCGCCGATTACTGCAATATCCGCCGTTTCATGGCCTGGGGCCTTATAGTCTCTGCTTTCGTAAATCTTGTCCTGGGAGTTCTCGGGGTGGTGTCAGGCGTTACGTCGACTGTTCTTTTCGTCCTGTTCGCTCTTCTTTGGGGCGCCAACGGATGGGCTCAGTCAATGGGAGCGCCTCCCGGAGTCATCAGCCTTTCGCGCTGGTACCCTCTCTCGAGAAGGGGAACGATGTACAGCATTTTCAGCTCTACTCCTTATCTTGGCAAGTCCCTGACTTTTATCATAATTGGACTTATCGTAGGAGCTGTCGGCTGGCAGTGGGGCTTTATTTTCGCCTCCGTCGCCGGACTCATAGGGGCCCTTGTCGTGCTTATTCTCGTTTCGGATACACCTGAAAGTAAAGGACTTCCATCTGTTCAGGAACTATCCGGCGAAGAGATTACAAAGACAGATACAAAGCCGGTCCGCGAGCTCCAGAAAATGGTGTTGAAGCATCCGGGGCTATGGGTTATAGCCCTTTCTTCCGCCTTTGTCTATATTACCCAATATGCAGTCAGCGGTTGGGGAGTCCTTTTCCTTCAGAAGGCTAAATCATTCTCTCTCGAAGGGGCAACTCAAATCATTGCCTTTTCCGAAGCCTTCGGTATTCTCGGGACCATTCTCGCGGGGTGGCTCTCCGACACCGTTTTCAAAGGGGACAGGGTCAAGCCCGTCTTCCTTTCGGGAATTATCTGTTTCCTGTCTCTTGCAGCCTTCCTTTTCCTAAAGGGGTCATATATACTGAACATAGTTTTCGTCTCCCTTTTCAGCCTGTCCATAGGTATGCTTTATTGCATAGTTGCCGGGCTTATGGCTCTCGATCTGGTGCCTCGCAAGGCGACGGGAGCAGCTCTTGGAATCGTGGGCCTTTCGAGCTATGCTGCTGCTGCGATCCAGTCTGTCGTTTCCGGCTTCCTTATCGATGGGAACCTGCTGTCTGACAGCGCTTCAGCTGCTTCGGCTTATAATTTCACGCCTGTTTCACTTTTCTGGCTTGCAGCCTGCCTTTTGGCAACCCTTCTCCCGATAGTCGGTTGGCGTCATCTTGCAGGCGGAGCCAGGGTAGACAAATAATTGAACAATACTTTTGAAATGAAATACCTTTTTTCGATCAACTACAAGACCTCCTGGGGTGAGGAATTGAAGATGAAGGCGGGTAAGCGCCTTTTTGATATGGAGTATGAAGATGGTGGGAGATGGTCTGTCCGCCTGACCGGCAGGGATCTCAAGCCCGGTCAGAAATATTCTTACGAACTTATAAAAGACGGAAGTGTTATAAGGAAAGAATGGAGGGGACATATCCTTCCGGAAATAACTGCTACTGAGCTTGTTGTCTGCGACAGGTGGCAGTCGAGGCCGGCTAATTCACCCTTCTGGTCCTCCGCCTTTACGGAGGTTATCTTCCGCCGTCCCGGGGCGGTTTCGTTCCGAAATCCCGCCAAGGACCGGAAGGCCTTGAGCGGTAGGGTTGTCCTGGAAGTTACTGCTCCTGAGGTCAGAAGCGATGAGAGCGTTGCCGTCTTCGGCTCTTTCAATGGTTGGGCAGAGCCGGTTATCATGGATGACGGGCGTTTCCCTTTCTGGGTAGGAGCTGTTGATTCTCAGGCGTTTGAGTATAAATATGCGATAGTTGATTCGAAGACCGGAGAGGTTCGCCTGTGGGAGAAGGGGGGCAACCGTTTCTTCGCATCGGAGAGCCCGTCGACTCTTTGGCGCTGCGACTCTCCCGAGTTCCCGACAATGCCTTGGAGGGGCGCAGGATTGGCCGTCCCGGTATTCTCACTCCGTTCGGAGGAGAGTTTCGGAGTAGGCGAGTTCCATGACATTCCTAAGCTTGTCGATTGGGCTGTCGCTACCGGTATGAATGTAGTTCAGATTCTTCCGATCAACGACACCTCCATGACAGGGACATGGCAGGATTCCTATCCATACAATGCCGTGAGTTCCTTTGCCCTTCATCCGCAGTTTATCCATCTTCCTTCAGCCGGAGTGAGGCGCGACAAGGCATATAAGGCTCTTCAGGAAGAGTTGAACGCTCTCCCCGAGATTGATTATGAGAGAGTCAATAAAGAGAAAAAGCGTCTTCTCAAGAAGGCTTTTGCCTCGAGATGGGAGAGCCTGATCGAAGCTGATGATTGTAAGGCCTTTATTGAAGCAAACAGGGACTGGCTGCTTCCTTTTGCCGTTTTCTCTGCTCTGAAAGATGAGAAAGGGACCCCAGATTTCTCTACATGGGGCAAGGAATCGAAGTTCTCTCCCCGCCTTGTAAAATCTTATCATGAGGCTCATCGGGACGAAGTAGATTTCTATATCTTCGAGCAGTATCTCTTGGATGTCCAGCTGAAAGAGGCGGTCAAGTATGCCCATGAAAAGGGGGTTGTCCTGAAGGGAGACCTTCCGATAGGCGTAAGCCGTACAAGCGCTGACGCATGGAGCGCTCCGGAGCTCTACAATCTTGATTCCCAGGCTGGGGCACCGCCGGATGCCTTCTCCAAGGACGGGCAGAACTGGGGTTTCCCTACCTATAACTGGGACAAGATGGCTGAGACAGGATTTGCATGGTGGAAGCAGAGACTCGGCAAGATGAATGAATATTTCGATGCATATCGAATCGATCATATTCTCGGCTTTTTCCGTATCTGGGAGATTCCCGCGAGGTACAGGAGTGGCTTAATGGGCCATTTCAGCCCCGCTCTTCCTTTCTCGAGGGAAGAACTGAGGGATAAGGGATTTGAGATGAGTTCGGACTACTATTCGACTTCGCCTGACTCCGACGAGACCAATGTGCTTTTCATCGAAGATCCGAGAAAGAAAGGCTATTTCCATCCCCGAATTTCGGCTCAGGACACCCTCATGTACAAAGGCCTTCCGGAGTATCTGAAGCGCTCTTTTGACGCACTCCACGAAGATTTCTTCTACCGTAGGCACAATCTATTCTGGAAGGAATCGGCCTACCGTAAACTTCCGGAAATTCTACGCTCCAGCGGCATGCTTTCCTGCGGAGAGGATCTAGGAATGATTCCAGCCTGCGTTCCCGAGACAATGGAGGATCTCAGTATCCTTTCTCTTGAGATTCAGAGGATGCCGAAGGATGTCCATGTTGAGTTTGCCCGCTGCGAGGAGTACCCGTATCTCTCCGTATGCGCGACGGGGACCCATGATACTTCACCCCTCAGGGCATGGTGGGAGGAGGATCGCGACCTGACCAGGCGATTTTTCAATAATGTCCTTGGATGCAGCGGAGACGCTCCCTATTTCTGTGAGCCTTGGGTTGCAGAAATGGTTGTAAGGCAGCATCTTAAGTCTCCTTCAATGCTTTCTATCCTGCCTCTCCAGGATTGGCTTGCCGTTGATGGAGATGTCCGCTATCAGGGAAATCCGGCCGATGAGAGAATCAATATTCCTGCGAATCCACGCCACTATTGGCGCTACCGCATGCATTGCACCCTTGAGAGCCTTATTTCAAACGAGACTCTTAATTCCGGAATCCGCTCCCTCGTAGAGAGCTCCGGAAGAGGTAAATAGCAAGAGGGGATCGGCTATTTTTCAAGCCAAGACAGGAACAAGGGGACTCGTGCGCGCGAAACAGTCATTTCCGTGCTGCACGAGATTCCTTTTTTAAGAGAGATTCGAAGGCGTCCTCCCAGAAGTTTGGAGATGCTTTCTATGCTGTCTTCAGCGATTATGCAACTTCTGGAAATGCGGAAGAAACGGTTCGGATCCAAAGTGGTTTCCACTGTGTCCAGAGACTCGTCGAGAACATAGCTGGTATCCTCGTAAGTAACTATGTATGAGTTCTTTGCCTCCGAATACAGGTAGGCTATGTCGCGGACATTGACAGGGACGATACGATCATTGAGTCGGATTATGAAGCGGTCTTTATAGGATTCTCCCGACGGCTTGATTGCTTCCATCACTTTCTTGAAATCTATAGAAGGACTCTCATTGTGAAGGTTTTTCTCTATGCGGCTGACGGCACGTCGAAGATCCTCTATTTCAATTGGTTTCAGTAGATAGTCTACAGAATTGACTTCAAATGCTTTTACGGCATAGTTGTCATAGGCTGTTGTCATCACTACCTGACCCTTGACGTCTATATGGCGGAAAATGTCGAAGCAATTGCCGTCGGACAATTCCACATCCATGAAAACGGCATCCGCCTCGTTTTCTTTCATCCACGCGATGGTTTCTCGGACAGAGCCGGTCTCTCCGATAATTTTTATATCGGGAAAATTCTCTTCGAGGAGGGCAATGAGATTCTTTCTTGCCCTGGGCTCGTCTTCGATTACTAATGTCTTGATTGTCATGTTATTATAATAGTGGTAGACGTACGCAAAACATCTTGTCCGTCTTTTCGACGATGACTTTTTCTCCGGAAGCGTCTTGGTACTGCTGGGTTATGTATTTCATTCCAAGCCCCGTGGACGGGGATGTTGTCAGCTTAGGTTTCAGGTTATTCTCCACGCAGAGGACTTCTCCATTTGAGAATATTTTGATAATCAAGGGGTCCTCTTCTGAAATAGAGTTGTGTTTGGTTGCGTTTTCAATCAGGAGCTGAAGAGTGCAGGGAATAATGAACCTGCTCATGTCAGCTTCAGGAACATCCACTTTCACAAAAAGGCCTGAAGAAAAACGGACTTTTAGTAGTTCGTAGTATTTTTTTGCAAATTCCATTTCTTCGCTGATTCGAACCAGCGATTCTCCCTCATGGCGGAGCATGTACCGGTAAATTCCTGCGAGGCGGCGGGTAAAGAGCGACGCTTCTTCCTTCTCTCCATCTCTTACGAGCGAGTCAAGGATGTTGAGGGAATTGAAAAGAAAATGTGGGTCGACCTGCCGTTTGAGAGTCATGTACCGGAATTCTGCCTGGTGGGCTTTTTCCTGCTCCATCAGGACCTCGTTACTCTTGCTGACAGCATAGGTGATAACGTAACTGACTGAGTAGAAAGTCAACTCTGCAAGAATAGCAACGAGAAGCATCCTGAAAAAGCCTTTGGAAGAAAGAGATCCTTCGAAATGGAACGGAATCCCGTATCCTGCGAGGAGAGCGGCAATGGCGGAGGTGAGAGAAATGAACACCAGAACAGCAGCTGTTGCCTTGTATCTGTTCAGGTGGAATCTCTTGCTGTAGAGGATGAAAGCTACAGTGACGCAAATCATCAGGATAAGGACTAGAGAATTTGTGGCGAATTCTCTCAGAACATCCATGAAACTCTTTTCCATGAAGAGGTCTGTCTCGAGAATGATATCGAGAGAGACGCGGAGAATGAATACGATAGAAACCGCCGATATGAGCCACCCCAGACTTTGCCTCCATTGATTATTCCTCTCTCTCCGCACCTTCCCGCCGTTACTACTGATACGGCGTGTTACAAAGTAGAGGATCCAGCCTATGATTTCTGTCGTAAGCAGGGTCGAAAGAGCGTGAATTACGGTCTCCGAAGATGAAAAGAGCCCGAAAAAATCAGCCCCAAGGGTGCCTAGGATGAATCCAGCTATATTGACTAGAATGACATTGATTGCGGTGAATTCAACCGTCAGACCTCCCCACATGCAGAGGATTACGGTCATTGTCATCGTCAGAAGTGTAAGGAGAAGAGAGTCCTCAATCCCAGTGAGAGAGCAAATGACTGTAACTACGGCGTGTAGCGCAGCAAACCCATGAATAATAAGAGATTCTCTTGATGGTTTCATATCCGTGCTAAGTTACGGAATATAAGTGAAAATCGCAAAAATCACTACCGTTCGTCGCCTTTTTATCCCCATTCTTCACTTTTTTATCGCCGGTGGTCGCGCGTTTATTTTATATTAATAGGAATAATTATTAATTTGCATTGATTAGCATTAAACGATAACCAATCGAGTTTATGAATAACAAGCGTAATTTGTCATTCTGGGAGATGTGGAACCTGAGTTTCGGGTTCTTCGGCGTGCAGATAGCTTACGCTCTGCAGAGTGCCAACATCAGCCGCATTTTCGCGACTCTCGGCGCCGATCCCCACCAACTCTCGTTCTTCTGGATCCTTCCTCCTCTGATGGGAATGATCGTCCAGCCTCTTATCGGAAAGTATTCCGATAGGACATGGAACCGCCTCGGCCGCCGCAAGCCTTATCTTCTTGTCGGCGCTATCATAGCCGTTCTGGTGATGGTCATGCTCCCGAACGCCGGAAGTTTCCATTTCTCGACCAGACTGTTCCTCGGCCTCAATGCCGCAATGTGGTTCGGCTTGTTCTCGCTTATTTTCCTCGACACTTCTATCAATATCGCCATGCAGCCCTTCAAGATGATGGTCGGCGATATGGTCAACGAGGAGCAGAAGACCAAGGCCTATTCAATCCAGAGCTTCCTCTGCAATGCCGGAAGTCTCGCAGGATACCTTTTCCCGATTTTCTTCACATGGATTGGAATCGCAAATGAGGCCCCTGAGGGCATGATTCCTCCGTCTGTGATTACCTCCTTCTACGTCGGAGCGGCTATTCTGATTCTCTGCGTGCTGTTCACCTTCTTCAAAGTCAAGGAAATGCCTCCGAAGGAGTACGCCGAGTTCCATGGAATCGATCTCCAAAAGCAGGCGGAAACCCCGAAGGAAGGCCTTTTCAAGCTTCTTGTAAAGGCGCCGAAGACATTCTGGACCGTCGGTCTCGTCCAGTTCTTCTGCTGGGCGGCGTTCCTCTATATGTGGACATATACCAACGGAACCCTCGCCGCAAATTGCTGGGGAATTGATCCCAATGTGCCGGGAGCAACAGCTTCTCCGGAGTATCAGGCAGCCGGCAACTGGGTGGGCGTCGTTTTCGCTATCCAGGCCGTCGGATCCATACTTTGGGCACTCCTCATTCCTAAATTCAAGAACATCAAGACCGCTTATGTGATCAGCCTTCTCATCGGTGCGGCAGGTTTCATCTCCATGATGTTCATCCATGACAAATACCTCGCATGCCTTGCCTTCCTCCTCATCGGAACCGCTTGGGCTGCGATGCTCGCTATACCTTTCAGCCTACTCACGAACGCCCTTGAGGGAAGTCCCCATATGGGAAGTTACCTGGGCCTTTTCAACTGCACGATCTGCCTTCCTCAGATTGTCGCTGCGGCCACGGGCGGTCTCGTAATCAGGCTTGTCGGCGGCAGCCAGGCTGCCATGCTCGCTCTTGCAGGATGCTTCCTCATCCTCGGAGCCTTATCAGTGAAACTGATCAAAACGAAATAATTCTTAATATTAACCAAAAATTAGATGAAAAGGATTATAACTGCCGTGGCTATAGTGCTCGCAAGCATTTTCGCCACATCCGTATCCGCCCAGAGCGGATATCAGGTCAAGGGAGTTGTAGTCGACGCCCAGGGCCCCGTGATTGGAGCTACTGTGATGGAAAAAGGTACCACTAATGGTACATCCACCGGACTTGACGGAGACTACACACTCACCGTTTCCTCTCCTGCAGCTGTCATCGAGATCAGCTGCATAGGTTACGCAACCCAGACCTTCGCGGCATCGCAGCTTCCGAAGACCATCACCCTCCTCGAGGACACAGAGTTCCTCGATGACGTTGTGGTCATCGGTTATGGTACCGTGAAGAAGACCGACATGACCGGATCCGTTTCGACGGTGAAGGCCGACCAGGTCAACAAGGGTATGATTTCTTCTCCTTCCCAGCTTCTTGCCGGAAAGTCTTCAGGTGTTGTTGTCACCGCAGGTGACGGACAGCCCGGTTCGGCTTCTACGATCCGTATCCGTGGAGGTTCCTCTCTCAACGCTACGAATGATCCTCTCGTTGTAATCGACGGACTTCCCGTCGGCGGTACCGGAATCTCCGGCGTGAGTGATGCTCTTGCTTCTATCAACCCGAGCGACATCGAGAGCTTCACCGTGCTCAAGGATGCTTCCGCAACTGCAATCTACGGATCACGCGCTTCCAATGGTGTCATCATCATTACCACCAAGAAGGGCTCGAAGGGTGCTCAGAGGCCTACGATCAACGCCGACTTCACCACCTCTATCTCTCAGAATACCAAGTATCTCCGCGTCCTTACGGGCGACGAGATGAGAGATGCGATGAATCAGTATTACAGCTCAAATCCGGATGCAATCGCAGCTGTTGGAAAAGAGAATACCGATTGGCAGAAGCAGATTTGGCAGACCGGCGTCAGCTATGATGCAAATGTCGGCATCGGCGGCACCGCCAAACTCGGAAAGGCCGTGACACTTCCTTACAGGGTCTCCGGCGGATATCTTTCTCAGAAGGGTACCCTCAAGACTTCATCAATGGACCGTGCCACCCTCGCCCTCAATCTCAATCCTTCTTTCCTTCAGGACCATCTCACAGTAGCCCTCAACGGAAAGGGAATGTACATCCGCAACCGCTTCGCCAACACCGCCGCTATCGGTCAGGCTGTCCGCTATGACCCTACCCAGCCGGTTTACGATGAGAACGGAATCAACGGTTATCGCAGCTGGGGTAAGCCTAACACCCTCGGCACCAACCCTGTCGCTTCTATCGATGAGAAGACCGACCTTTCAAGTGCATACCGTTTCATCGGTAATGCCCAGTTCGATTATAAGATTCACGGCTTCGAGGATCTCCATATCAACCTCAACCTCGGTATAGATATGTCCAAGGGTGGCGGTACTGTCGATGTTCTTCCCGGATCCGAGCAGTCATGGCACTCCCAGACCGAGGCTGGTGACGGACGTCACTCTGATTACAGCCAGAACCGCAACGACCAGACCCTCGAGCTTTATGCCGCCTATGACAAGACCTTCAACGACCTCCATACCGTTGGTCTCATGGCTGGTTATTCATGGCAGCATTTCTGGCATAATTCCACCAACTATTCCTTCGCTCCGAACAACACGTCGAAGGTCTACGATGACAGGAAGAACGCATTTGAGAATTACCTCGTTTCTTTCTTCGGAAGAGCCAATTATTCGTTCGCTGACCGCTATCTCTTCACTGCAACTCTCCGTGCGGATGGTACTTCCCGCTTCTCCAACAACAAGTGGGGTATCTTCCCTTCAGTCGCTTTCGCTTGGAATATCAAGAACGAAGAGTTCATGGAGAATCTTTCCAATCTCTCAGCTCTCAAGCTGCGTCTCTCCTGGGGACAGACCGGTCAGCAGGATGTGGCCGGTGACTCTTATCCGACTCTCCCTACTTACTATACCAGCCAGCTCGGAAGCTACTACTACTTCGGTGACAAGCTGATTGCCCCGATCCGCCCGAACCCTTATAACGAGGAGCTCAAGTGGGAGACCACAACTACCTGGAATGCAGGTATTGACCTCGGTCTTTGGAACGGCCGCTTCACAGCAAGTGTAGACGCTTATCACAGGGTCACCACCGACCTTCTCAACTATACTCCGGTTGCCGGCCTTGCCAACCTCAAGAACTATCTTGACGCAAACATCGGTACACTCGAGAACAATGGTGTCGAGGTTGACCTCAACATAATTCCTATCGAGACCCGCGACTTCTCATGGCAGATCGGTCTCAACGGTGCATACAATCACCAGCTCATTACCAAGCTCACCACCAATGACGGTGACGGGTACAAGGGCGTTGATTGCGGCCCGGACCTTTCCGCTGCAGTCGGCAACAAGATCCAGAAGCACATGACCGGCTACGCTCCTTATACATTCTATGTTTACAAGCAGGTATATGACGCTGACGGCCAGCCTATCATGGGCGCTTACATCGACCGCAACAACGATGGCAAGATCGACGACGATGACCGCTATTACAGCAAGTCTCCTGCTCCGAAGGTGACCATGGGTCTTAATACTACCCTCACATACAAGAGGTTCACCCTTGCAGCTTCCGCTCATGCCAACTTTGGAAACTATGTATTTGACGACAACTCCAATTCGCTCAGCCTCATTACTGACCTTTGGACCAACAACTTCATTGCCAACAGGACTCCTCAGGCTATCAAGGACGGCTTCACAAAAGCCCAGTATTTCACTGACTATTTCGTGAAGAACGCTTCTTTCTTCAAGCTTGACAACGTCACTGCAGGATACACATTCGGACTTCCTAAGGATATGTCCCTCAATGTATTCGCAACTGTACAGAATGTTTTCGTCATCACTCCTTATCAGGGAATCGATCCTGAAATCTTCACCGGCGTCGACTCCAATCTATGGCCTCGTCCTAGGACTTATGTCCTTGGTCTCAAGTTCAACTTTTAATCGGAGGAGGACAATATTATGAAAATCAAAAGACTTTCAATAGTCGCTATTGCGGCGATGATGCTTGCAGGACTGAACTCCTGCGTGGGCGATCTCAACGTCACCCCTATTGACCCTAACGTCACCCTTCCCGAGGACGTCCTCAATACTGAAGACGCATATGCCGCCCTTTTGGCAAAATGCTATGCCGGTCTTACTACCAGTGGCTCGGACGGCCCTGACGGCGGCCCTGATATTGACGGTATCGACGGAGGTTTCGGCCAGTATATGCGTGCCCTGTTCTATATGAACGAGCTTACTACCGATGAGGCTCTTTGCGTATGGAACGATAAGACCGTCAAGGATCTTCACGCTCTCTCATTCACTACTTCCGACATTTTCGTCACCTCCATGTATTCGAGGCTTTTCTATCAGATCTCGCTCTGCAATGAGTTCATCCGCCGTGCAAAGGCGTCTGAATTCAAGGATAGCCAGAATATAAAGACCATGATAGCAGAAGCGCGTGCTCTCAGAGCTCTCAGCTACTATCATGCTATCGATATGTTCGGCGATGTTCCTTTCGCTGACGAGAACTCAAAGGTCGGTTCCGAAGGACCTGACCAGATGTCACGTGCCGAACTTTTCGCCTGGCTTGACACCGAGTGCAAAGACCTTATCGAAGGCGGTGACCTCAAAGGCGCAAAACAGAATGTTTACGGCCGTCTCGACGTCAATTTCGTCAAGATGATCCGCGCCCACCTCAACCTCAACGCTTCCGTATATCTCGGTAAGTCTGACGTGAAAGAGAATTACGACATCGTCGGTACCCTCTGCAAGGAGATCGTAGCCGATTATCCTACTCTCCATGGCAAGTACACCGATCTTTTCGGTGCTGACAATCACCTCTTCACCGATGAGATTATCTTCGGTATCGAGCAGGATGGCGCCTATACCCAGAACTACGGTGGCAGCTGCTTCCTTATCAAGGCTTCTTATGTGGGTGGTGATACCTACAAAGTTGACGGAGTAGAGCGCAATACCGCTACCGACAACCTCGGTATCGATGACGGATGGGGCGGAACTCTCGTTACCCCCGAATTCATCAACAAGTTTGACGATTCCGATGCCAGGAAGCTCTTCTGGGCTCCTTCAACCAAGCCGGAAGAGTCCGCCACCATCGAGGAAATCGACTTCCTCAAAGGCTGGTCTGCCCATAAGTTCACCAACCTTAACAGCGACGGCTCCGTTCCCGCTATTATCAACTTCCCTTCAACGGATGTTCCTCTTTTCCGTGCTGCAGATGCTTATCTGATGCTCGCAGAGGCCCAGCTCCGCGGTGCTACCACAGTTACCGTTGCTGATGGCCAGGCTGCTTGGAATGCTGTCCGCGCAAGGGCCGGTCTCGGCAATGCCGAATATAAGCTCGACGGTATCATCGACGAGCGTGGCCGCGAACTCTACTGGGAGTGCTGGAGAAGGTCTGACCTTGTCCGTTTCGGTCTCCTAACTTCTTCTGACTATCTTTGGGAGTGGAAAGGCGGTGTCCAGGCCGGCCAGGCTGTGGACAGCAAGTTCAACATTCTGCCTCTCCCTGTCAATGAACTCAACAGCAATCTCAAGCTCCAGCAGAATGAACCCTGGCGTTAAAAGAATCTGAGATATGAAAAATATACTTGCAAAAATACTATCCAGCGCGCTTCTTCTCGGAGCGTTCGCCTGCAGTGAACTGGAGCATACCGTCTACGTTCCCGAGAACGCAGTCGCCCCGGTTCTGAACTCGATCGACGTTGCGCAGTCAGTGCTCGTCGAGGATGGGACTTACGGTACGGCAAAATTCACTCCCGCTGATTATGGGATGAATTTCGCTGTCCAGTATGTTCTCTTTGCCGATCCTCTTTCCAGCGATTTCTCTTCTGAGAAAAGAGTGGCTTCACTTAATTATTCAGCCGGAATGGATCCACAGATTTCAATTCCTGCAAATGCACTCAACTCTATCCTCATCTCTGCCGGTCTTCCTGCAAACGAAGAGGCTGAAGTCAACTTCCGAATCAAGTCTGTCGTCCAGGGAGAAAGTGGCGCTGTAAGCGGAATTGCCGACCTTGTTTCCAATGGTCTTTCCTCTAAGGTAACTCCTTTCGAGGCAGAGAAAGAATATCCTAAGGTATGGCTGCCCGGTTCTGCAAATGGTTGGAGCCATCAGAAGTGTCAGTATCTTTTCAACTTTGCTGAGGACGAAGTCGTTTATCAGGGTGTAACCGATTTCGGAGAGGACCATGCTTCCAACCAGTTCAAGCTTACAGGCGCCGCCGGTTGGGAGAATGAGACAGGAAACTGGGGTGTCGCTGATCCTTCAGCTGCTGCAGAGTCCGCATCCATAACCCTTCTCAACGGCTCTAACGACAATATTACACAGTATACGGCCAACCGTTACTATCACTTCACCTTCGACAAGCCGAGCCTCGGTCTTAAGATGGACTACGGATTCAACCAGGTTGGTGTAATTGGTCTTAACGGAGACTGGGACAATGATATTGTCATGCAGATGAATTCCAAGCAGGTATTCTATGCCGATGTCGACGTTGCTGCTGCTACTGAGTTCAAGTTCCGTCTTGACGCAGCCTGGGGCACCAACTGGGGTGGCTCTATGGAAGACCTCAAGATTAATGGAGACAATATTCCTATCGAGGCCGGTAAGTATCGTATCTACCTCAACATCAACAATTCTGATAAGGTGACCTGCTCTCTCAATCCGGATATGTACGGAAAGGATGAGGATGAAGGTGGAGTTGAGCCGGAGCCTGCATTCGAAGGCTGGAGCGTGACCGGTGCCATTGCCGGTTCATCCATCAACTGGGATGGTGATATCGACATGTCTCAGGCCGGAGAATTCTGGTCTGTCAAGAATGTCACCCTCGCTACTTCTGACCAGTTCAAGTTCCGCAAGGCACATGGATGGGATGAGAATATCGGCGCTCCCGGAGACGTTGAACCGTTCGTTGTAACGGTTGGACAGTCTTATGAAGGCGTTGCCGGAGGAAAGAACCTCGGCGTCCCTGCAGATGGCACCTATGACCTTTATGTCAATCCTACCACCAAGGTGTTCTATGTGATGAATGCCGGTGAAGTTCCCGCTGAAATTGCAACATGGGGCCTTGTCGGTAGCAATATCAACAACTGGGGAGAAACTCCTGACCTTGTTATGGAGTTTGAGAACGGCCTACTTGTCCGCAAGAATGTCACCCTCACTACCGGCTCTCAGTTCAAGCTTCGTTACCAGAACAACTGGGATGTCAATCGTGGCGCTCCCGGCTCTGTCGAGCCTTATATCATGTCAGCCGAGAAGGGTATCCGCGCTACTGCCGGAGGTAAGAACCTCGGCGGTGCCGAAGACGGTTCTTGTGATGTCTGGTATGACGATGTCAATGAGATTATCTATGTAGTCAAGGCTGGAGCTGCTCTTCCTCAGACATGGGGCGTTGTCGGCGATTTCACCTCTTGGGGAGAAAAACCTGACGTTCAGATGGTAGAAGAGGACGGCATGCTTGTCGCCAGGAATATCGCTCTTCAAACTACCAACCAGTACAAGGTTCGTTTCAACAAAGATTGGGGTGTCAACCGTGGCGCTCCCGGTGATGTCGAGCCGTTCGTTATCACTCTTGGCGAGCCTCTCGCTGCTACCGCAGGCGGTAAGAATATGGCTGTTCCTGAGGATGGAATGTTCGATATCTACTACGATCAGACCAACGAGCTCCTCTACACTGTCAAGGCTGGTGAAAAGCCGAATACCGGCGAGCCGGAGCCTGTTGACACCTGGGGTATTGTCGGAGATTTCAACAACTGGGGCAATGATATAGTAATGACCGAGAGCAACGGTGTCTTCACCGGCTTTGCGGTTATTGGCTACAAAGAGGACAACACTATCCAGAAGTTCAAGATCAGAAAGAACGCAGCCTGGGATGTATCTGTTGGAGGAAACTTCGTTTCGTTTGATACACCGTTTGAGGCTGTTTCTGAAAGTGGTCCCGATATCGTTGTTTCTGAAATCGGCGCATTCAAGATTGTCTATGATACAGCAGCGAAGACTATCACTATCTCTAAGATTCAGGGATGGTCAGTTATCGGCGCTGTCGGCGGCTCCAACTGGGATAAAGACTTTGTCATGACATTCGACGGTCATTCCAAGTGGGTCAGTGAGCCTATCGCTATGACTGACGCTTCCAAGTTCAAGGTACGTTTCAACTCTTCTTGGGCTGACGCCGATACCCGCGGAGCCGAGGCAGAAGGCTTTGCATTCACCGCCGGCACCGCCTTCAAGGTAGTAAGCCCCGGTAAGGATATCGCTGCTCCTGCAGCAGGTACATATACCGTGACGTTCGATACCGCTGCAGAAGAGGTCACAGTCGCTGCAGAAGGGGGATCTGAGAGTGGTATCAAGACGGCTGCTGAGCTTCTCGCCTTCCTTGCCAATCCTACAGGGGATGCAGAACTCGGCGCTGATATCAATATCTCTTCCGAGACCTTTGTCCCTGCTGATTTCAAGGGTGTTTTCGACGGAAAGGGTCACACGATTACTTATACCCTCAATGTTCCTGAAGGTGCGGAGTATAAAGGTGGTCTGTTCAACAAGGTCGACGGTACAATCAAGAACCTCAAGGTCGCCGGCACTATAACGACTGCCGGAATTCCTTCCGGAGGTATAGCCGCAACCTCTGCCGAAGATGCTGTTTTTGAGAATTGCGAAAGCTCTGTCAACATACTTGACAATGCGTATGGTACTGGGGCAGCCCAGCTTGCCGGTATCGTTGCCGATGCTGCTACGGGCGTTCAGATAATCGGTTGTACCAATAAGGGTAAGGTCGAATTCATTATGCCTAATAAGACAGATAAGGGTAGAGCAAACCAAGTCGCCGGCATTGTAGGACGTATCAAAGGTGTAGCTACACTCAAGAATTGCGTCAATGAAGGCCAGATTACTTACTCTGCTAAGGGAACTACCCGTATGGGCGGAATTGTCGCATATATTAATGACCCGACTGAAGTCCTGTTTGAGGGCTGTGTCAATAATGGCCTTGTTTTCGCTGATGTGACAAATTCCGGAAGCGGTTACCAGTATATTGGCGGTCTTACCGGCTATGTTGGAACAAATACCAAAAATGATGAAAACAAAGATGCAGCCATTGCCGGTGTCAAGGTTCGTCTTGTAAATTGCACCAATAATGGCGTTGTCAAGGTTGAAGGTATCAACGGGGCCAGTGGTAATACACGAATTGGAGGCGTAGCTTCATATGCGGGCGCGACCGATACGAAGATGAAAAACGGAGGTCTTTCCAATAGCGATCATCTTTATGAGTTTACCGGCTGCGTAAATAACGGCGAGGTTTCGACTGACGGAGATCAGGGAACTAATCAGATTGGTGGTATCCTTGGATTTGGTGAGTCTATTGCTAAGTGCGTCTTCGAGGATTGCACAAGCAACGGAAACCTTTCTGTCGGCGGTGTAGGTATGCTCGGAGGTATTCTTGGAGCCAATGGCGGTACTCAGTCCAGCTTTACCGGTGTCAAGGTTGCATCAAAGTGCAAATTTACAGTTGCCGGAGCTGGCAAGATGGGTGTGATTGCCGGTAACAATGCGGCTTATACGACTGCTGTTACTGGAAAGGTTGGTGCTGCTACTGTTTCGCTCAATGGAGTGACAGCTCAGCTTGCTGCAGACAATTACGCAGGTGTTCTCTTCGTAAATGATCTCGGCGATGGTGCCAGCATCACTGGAGTAACCTTTGGCGAATAATATCGTATCGATTTTTTGAGGAGGAGGCCCTTGGCCGGGCCTCCTCTTCCCAATTAAATAGCTCGTTATGAGAAAGTTGAGATTTTTCCTTGCAGCGGTAGCCGCTGCCGGTATTTTTGCAGTTTCGTGTCAGCCCAAGAATCCCGACAATCAGGGAGGAAGCGGTGGCGGAGGAAACAAGGAGGACGAACCGACCCCTGTTATAACAGAAACCGATCTTGCGGATATCACTTATCAGGTCAATGTCTATAGCTTTGCCGATAGTAATTCCGACGGTTGGGGTGATATCAAGGGCGTCACTTCTCATCTTGATTATTTCGAGAGCCTCGGGGTAAGCGCCCTCTGGCTTTCTCCGATTCAGACCTCGGCCTCGTATCATGGTTACGATGTTCTGGATTATTATTCCATCAACCCCAAGCTCGGCACGGAAGCGGATTTCAAGGACCTTATCGACAAGGCTAAGGCAAAGGGCATAGACATCTACATGGACTATGTGCTCAACCATTCCGGAAGGGGAGAGTGGTTCTCTAATGCGATCTCTTCTGAATCAAGTCCTTATCGTAGCTACTACGTCCTTTCATCCAACCCTACGGCCGATGTTGCCGCCGGGAAGGTCGATAACTACGGCGGAGCTAAAACTCCGGGTATGGGGGCATGGCATGTCGCTGCGGGCGGTGATCTCGGCTACAAGGGTAGACTCCACTTCCGCCTTGACTGGGCAAAGAAGACTATCACTGTGACTCAGAGTACCGATGCCGTCCAGACGTCCAATCCTTCCGCCTCCAAATGGCTCTGGATCGGCAGCGTCGGAGCTGTAGGTCTATATGAGACTTCGACCAATATCTTTGAGATTACGATAGATGTCAATACCGACTGGGGATTCCTTATCCGTACTTCTACAACTACATGGGACGGAGGCACCAAGTACGGCGGAAACGGCTCCAGCATCACCTTTGGCACGCCCTTCCCGATCAACAACACGACGGCCGCCGACATCACCTTCGGAGGTACCAGCATCCAGTACTTTGCCAGCTTTGACCAGAGCATGCCGGATCTTAACTATGGTCCCTATTCAACGGCCTCATCTTCAGCTGCTTTCAAGGATTTGGCTGCTTCTGCCGACAAGTGGATACAGATGGGAGTCAACGGACTCAGGCTTGATGCGGTCCTCTGGATCTACCAGAAGCAGACAACGGCCAACGTCTCTTTCCTCAAGCAGTGGTACGACCACTGCAACGCAACCTA
>JAEEGL011687932.1_pt1 | contig 21253 bp, 23 predicted proteins | sample 9134231 | NCBI WGS metagenome assembly JAEEGL01 (sample SAMN16246548, study PRJNA631951) | gut metagenome | biome: gut microbiome; feature: rumen; material: fiber-attached | host: Bos | place: Iran: Karaj | collected 2018-10
AGGCAGATCAAGGCAGGAAGGAGAGCTAAGAGGAAGGGAATCCTCGCCATCACCGTAGGCAAGAGCCTCCAGAGGATGGCAGAGGAGAGGGCTCAGAAGAGATACCCCAACCTCGAGGTACTGAACTCCTACTGGGTAGGAGCCGACGGACAGCACGAGTGGTACGAGATCATCCTCGTTGACCCCCACCACCCCGTTATCCAGGCAGACCCCAAGATCAACTGGATCTGCTACAACACCCACACGAACCGTGTCTACCGCGGAAAGACCTCCGCCGGAAAGAAGGGACGCGGTCTCGACAAGAAGGGTAAGAAGGTCGTCAAGAACAGGCCTTCTATCAGGGCTAACGGAAGGCTCGCCAAGTAAGGCGGCTGCCCCCCTAAACCTTTTCATTTCCACGCCGCACCTCCGGGTGCGGCACACTTCTGTCCTCTCAGATCAGTTCGTCAAGGTATGCCGACAGGTCGCTGAACGTCCCTCTGCGGAAACCGCTGATGTCGTCCCCCTTCCTGTTGATCAGACAGCCCGTGGACAGGAACGTGCGCATTCCGAGCTTGGCCGCCACCATGTCCTCGCCGACATCGTTCCCGACCATCAGACAGTCCTCGGCCTTCAGACCGCACCTCTTCAGAATATCCCTGTAATACTCGGGATTGGGCTTGGAATAACAGGAGTTCTCGTACGTGGTGACCAGTTCGAAGTCCGAAGGGTCCAGTCCCGCCCATGTTATGCGGAGCTCGGTCGCCACCTTGGGGAATATCGGGTTGGTGGCGAGTATCAGGCGTACACCTGCGTCCTTCAGCCTCTCGACGGTCGGTTTCGCCAGAGGCTCGACGGAACAGACCTTCCTCGCCTCGCTGAACTCGTGCCCGTAGAAATCAAGGAACACATCCCTGTACTTCGCCGAATCCTTGCCGTACCTGTCGGTGAAGTAGTTCCAGAACACTTCCTCGTTGGTACGGGACCCGTCGTTGGCGACCATCAGCCCCGTCCCCTTCCACAGCGCATCGATCAGATCGGAGGGTTCGAAACCGTACGGCGCGAGCTTCTTCGTGAGATGGGGAAAATAAGTCTTCGTGAACTCATCCTGATCCATCGGGAGCAGGGTCCCGTCGAGATCGAACAGTACGGCTTTCAGCATGGGTACGGATAGGCATCGGTATATTTTTGGTTTTGCGAAGAACTGGATGCCGCCGCCGCATCAGAATGCGATCAGAAGGAGACGTCGCGAATATGTGCCAGCAGTTCCGATGTCTCGTCATCCGTCATCCCGACGGTCGGGAAGAAAACGGGCAGGTCGCTTCCGGCGTAATCATAGTCCGAGACCGTGTCCACATCGGCACCGGAGACCTTGGCCATGAACTCCTGCATGAGGTTCCCGTCGGTCTCCTCCGTGAATCTGCGCAGACCGGGGTCGTACATCCTCAGCAGGGTGTCGTCGCCGTCACCGGTCACGTAGACGCGGCATCCGCGCCTCATCATCGTCCATGCGGACACCACGCTGCGGTCGCCGTCGATCTCCGCGAGGACCTTTCCCTGGGATCCCATAGGGAGACCTCCGGGGCCCGGGATGTACGAATCGAAGATGTATGCGCTGCTGTTCCTGACCTCGATGTAGAACTCCCGGTCAGGATCGTGGAGGTCCACCGAGACGTTCCTGTCCTCATTGGCGAGGAAGATGGCCGAACCGGCCTCCCTGCCGACCTCCATGCTCGTGTACGGATGATTGCCCTCGCGTCTGGCACGGACGGCGAAGCTCTCGCCCTCGCCCATCCTCGTACGCGAATACTCCGCAGCGGTCCTGCAGATGTCCTCCATAGCGGAACTGCACACCCTGGCCACCGACAGAGAAGCGATACCGAAGACCTTGCTCACCGACCTGACGCACCCCTCGATGTCGTCGGATTCCAGATAGATGCGCGCCTCACCCATGGTGATCAGGGCCTCGATCCCGTCGCTGGCAAGCATCGTGAGGATGTTGTCGCGCAGATTGGCCTCAAACCTCCTGCGCACAGGAGTGCTCTTCAGCCCTATCTCGCAGTATCTGATGAGTATGGTCTCCACGTACCCGTCACCGCGGTCACCGTAAAAAATCCATCGGTATGATTATCAACCGAACAGCCATACTTCGGGACATGGATCCGTCGGTCATGATCGGCCTTCTGCTGCTCGGTGTCATAGCGGGCATCGTCGGTTCCCTCTTCGGGATCGGAGGAGGCATCATTTTCATCCCGGTGCTCACCATCGTCTACAAACTACCGGCGGTGGAAGCTGCGGCGATAAGTCTGATAGGGATCCTGGCGCTCTCCGCGGGAGCGGCATCGTACTACACAGAGCACAAGGTCGCGAACATCAGACTCGGATTGTATCTGGAGATAGGTACCACCCTCGGAGCCATCGTGGGCGCATTCGTGGCGGGACTGATCGAACAGTGGATCATCTTCGCCGTTTTCGCGGCATTCGTCACCCTCAACGGACTGAGGATGCTGTTCAGCCACGGAAGGGACTGCGGAAGCACCGAGGGAGAGCACGAGTTCTACACCAAGGACATGAAGACGGGCGAGACCGTGGGATACGACCTGAAGCACAAGACCGCGGGATCGGCCATATGCTTCATAGCGGGAGTCTACTCCAGCGTGACCGGCGTAGGAGGCGGCGTGATCAAAGTGCCAGTCATGAACAACTTCATGGGCGTACCGCTCAAGGCCGCCACCGCTACCAGCAGCTACATGATCGGCATCACCGCATTCTGCGGAGCGATGGTCTACTTCGTCAACGGGGACATCAACCTCGGATTCGCCGCCTGCGTGGCCATCGGTTCGTACGTCGGGATGCTCATAGGCACGAGGGCATCCAGATACTTCGACGTGTCCTCGCTGAAGAGATACTTCGCACTGGTCCTGTTCGCATCCGCGGCATCCATGCTCCTCAAGGCGGGTGGTGTACTGTGATCGAGCTCAATCCGGCCACCGGCAGGGTCCTCAGATACGGCATAACGACGGGTATCGCGGTACTGCTGTTGGGACTGCTCGCGGGCATCTTCTCTGCGGACGTGTCCGAGAACATCCTGTGGGCGGGAGTGTGCATAGTGATATTCGTCCCGTTCGTCAGCATAATCGTGTCCGCTCTCGCACTCTACTCGGAGAGGGACTTCTACTGGCTGAGGTACGTCATCCTGGTTATCGCGATCGGCATCGCAGGGTTGGCCGTCGCGCTCCTCAAATGAGCCGATAGCATTAATTCAGGTACGAAGATACCGCACCATGAAAGCCTTAGAGGAATATGTGACCGCGATCCCGGATTTTCCGGAGAAGGGCATCATTTTCAGGGACATCACCACCATCCTTCAGGACGAGGACGGACTCAAGCTCGCCATCGACGGACTGGCCGAGAAGCTGGACGGCACCGACTACGATCTGATCGCAGGACCCGAATCCAGAGGATTCATCTTCGGCACCCCCCTGGCGTACAGGGTCGGGAAGGGCTTCGTCATGATCAGGAAGAAGGGCAAACTGCCCAGAGAGACCATCTCCGAGGAGTACGAGCTCGAATACGGGAAGGCGTGCATCGAGGTGCACAAGGATGCCATCAAACCCGGACAGAAGGTCGTCCTCGTCGATGACCTGATCGCCACCGGAGGGAGCGCCGCAGCCTCCATAAAGCTGATCGAGCGCCTCGGCGGAAAGGTCGTGAAGGTCCTCTTCGTCATCGAGCTCAAGGGCCTGAAGGGAAGGGACAAGCTGAAGGGCTACGACGTCGAGTCCCTCATCTCCTACGAAGGCAACTGAGACCGACCCCGGGGTGTGACATGGATCTCACCGCTGTCATGACGGACATCTTCGGCCCATACGGCATGGCCGGCGTGATAGCGATGGTGTTCCTCGCATTCTTCCTGGATGCCACGGTGTTCCCCGCACTCCCCGAGATCTTCATCATCATCGGATTCGCTTACGAACCCACACCCGGATTCGCGGTCATCCTCCTCATCACAGCGATCGCCGCCGAGTGTCTGGGCAACACCCTGCTGTACCTCACGGTCGAGAAGGTTGGTCTGCCCAAGCGGATCAAGAAGATAATGAACAAGTACGTCGGCATACTGATCGTCAGCGACGAACGCATGATGCTGGTCAACAGGATCGCCCCGATGATCCCGTACTCGGGGGCCTTCATCAGCGTGATCGAGACCTGGACCCTCAGGAGGTCGCTCTTCTACATAGTGCTCGGATGCATCCTGAAATACGGACTGGTCCTGTCGATGAGCACGTTCTTCTACGCCTACTTCACCAGCGATGTCGCACAGTACGTGATGATCGGATTCGTCATCGCCATACTGATAATCTCCTTCATAGCGTCGTACATCCGGAAGAAGAGGACCTTCGGGAACGATGACGTTCCGAAGACCGAAGAAGAGTAAGACAAGGAAGTGCAAGGGATGGGATTTGAACCCACGAACGACTAACGACTAGACCCTGAATCTAGCACCTTTGGCCAAGCTCGGTAACCCTTGCCTTGGACTAGCCATCACATTATCGTATAAAAAGCTCTCTAAAAGCCGAAGGGATTCGGTATAAGGGTTTGAAGAGCCCTTACGGGCCCATGGATAGATGGACGGAGATCCATCAGTCCTTCATTATCTTCATCCAGCCAGCAGACTCGTAGACTGCAAGCTTCCTCTCGTTGAGGAGCTGCTCAAACTCCTCCCAGGAGATGACGTTGAGTCTGTTGTTAGTTCCTTTCGTGAACTGGATTCCGCTGGTGCCCTTTACCTTTCCGGGCTTGAGACCTTTCTTCTCTGCGATGGTTTTGGCCTTTGCAAATGAAATCTTCTCCATTGCCATGTTGTTCCCTCTGAACCACTAGGTGGTGATTACGTATCGTTATGTTCAATATTTAACGATTTTCTAAAAATGCGATATGCCAGCACTCAAAAAACGTCAAAATTATTAGTATTGCCTAAAAAAATGGCCAGATTTATTGGAATATACATCCAATTTTACATCCTTCCGCAGATTGAAACCGAACAACAAAACCTATATCCAAGCGCAGGATACGTCCCATTATGTCCTCATCGCAGGCGACGGATCCAAGGGATAGATTGGCCCACAGGCTGACGCCTGAAACCGCACTGCAATTCGGCAAATTGGCAGGATCCGAGCGCCGCACCGTGGTCATCACCTCCGACAGGAACCCGAGTGCGCTGATGATGGAACAGGCGGTGGTCGCAGGCGTGATCTCCATCGGAGGCACGGCATACACCATCGACGATACCCCGGCACCCGCCGTACCGTTCTGCGACATCCCTTACAACTATCACATCAACATCTCATCCATCTCGCCCAACTCCATGTGCGGAATGGAGATCTTCAACTCCAAGGGTGCGTACATCTCGGCGATGGACGTCTTCAACATGACGTACCGCGAGATGGGACTGAAGTACCCGGACTACACGGCCCTGGGCACGGCTCACCGCATGGGCAAAGGACCGAGGCTCAGCTATGCTGAGACGCTCCAGGGCAAGATCCAGGACTGCAACTGCCAGGTCGTGCTCGATGCCACCTACTATCGCCATTCGAAGCTCACGGCCAAGCTCCTGGAATCCCTCAACACCGATGTCGTACTGGTGAAGAGGCCCAGCAACAGATATCTCCCCGCGATGGGGGAGACCGACCTCCAGGACCTGGCGAGGACGCAGAAGAGCTACAAGGGATCCATCGGTCTGGCGATAAACAGCGACGGTACCAAGGTAGCGGCCTTCGATAACGTCGGAAGGTACATCACCAGCGCTCAGATAGGGATGATCTTCGCCGTCAGCATGAATCTCAGGAAGGTGACCGTCCCCATCGACACCACGATGGCGCTGGACGAGGTCATCAGAGCAAACGGCGGTGTGGTCGTCAGGGCGGCATCGTCGTTCAGGTCCGCGGTGGATGCCGGCGTGGCCAACGGTTCGGACATGATCATGGACGAGGACGGACACTTCGTCTTCCCGGACACGACCTACATGGCGGACGGGATACACGCGGCCGGCAAACTGGCGGAGATCAACGGCAAGACCAAGCTCGCCGACTTCGTCGATGAGATGGAGACGTTCCACAGACAGACGGCCTCCGTCAGGACGCAGGCGAACAAGAACGACCTTCTCGGCAACATCCGCAGGATAGTCGAGGAGGAGGGTTACGACTACATCGACACCGGTGCCGTGAGGATCGAGTTCGATGACGGCTGCATAATCCTCCGTGTCGAAGAGGCGGACGATTCGGTCACCATCAGCTGCGAGGGCCGCGACAAGGCCTACGCGATAAGCCTTCTCGACATAGCGAAGGGAATGGTCGACGAATGCATCAGAAGATGCAATTGACTATCTCCAGATCCGCCTCGTCTCCGTTGCAGTCGTATATCTTCCAGCTGTCCCTGTCGTAGGGCATGCACGTGATTATGTGATATCCGCCCATGTTGGAAAACAGCGAAAGGTCCTCGTCCGAGGCCTGGTTGCAGTAATCCGGATGGGAATGCGCCGTGCCGACTATGTGGATGTTGTTCGGTGCCATCCACATGTTGAGGAAACTGTGCTCGTCGCCGTACACCGTGCCGGGAAGCAGGACCATCTCGGAGATCACCCCGTCCTTCTCGGCCAATGTACAGAGGAACTCGTCGGGATAGACGGATCTGGCACTTTTGTTGATGTCGTCTATCAGATTGATATCGATGGCATGTACCTTCATAGCGGGTTCACCAGTTTCTCGGAGACCCTCTGATAGAAGTCCGCTCCCATGGAGATGATCCTCCCGTACTTGGGGGAAAGGGTCATCACGACGCTCTTGCCGGCCGCCAGCGGGATCTCGCTCTGCCCGTCGATGACCAGAAGGCAGTCCTTGTTGGGCAGGACGGTCTCGATCGTGATCTTCGCGGTCGTCGGGACTATGATCGGACGGGACGAGTACTTGAACGCGGCCACCGGGACCAGTACCCATGCGTTACCGACCCTGGGGTCCATTATCGGTGCCCCGAGACTCATCGCATAGCTCGTGGATCCCGTCACCGTGGACAGCATGAATCCGTCGGCCTTGACCTCGGTGAGCAGGGAATCGTCGATGTACACGCGGAACTGCCTGATCTTCGCAACCGAATCCGTATGGACCAGAGCCTCGTTTATCGCATCGCCGAGGACCTCGCCGTCACAGGTGACGCGGATCTTCGCCCTGCGCTCCACCATGTAGTCCCCGGACCTGAGGCGCGCGATACCTTCCTTAATCGCATTGCGGTCGATGGCCGTGAGGAATCCCACGCTTCCGGCGTTGACTCCCACGATCTTCGCATCGGTGTTGTGGGTCGCCCTCAGCAGGGTCCCGTCCCCTCCGAGGACGATCACCGTATCCACGTCCATCTCCCTCAGGGGGATGCCTCCGACGCCCAGCGCCTCGGCCAGGGCGGTGTCCACGTAGTATTCGGAATCGCCCAGTTCGGCGATGACCTTCCTCGCCAGTTCGGTCACGTCCGGGATGTTCATGTTGGCGTATATCCCGTACCTCTCCAGCGAAGGCGCGTCGCGGCTGGACTCCCCGTTCATCACGAGGTCGAAGACCTCCTTCGTGGATACCGCGAGGAAGTTCGCCCTGTGATCCAGATCCGCGGGCATGTTGAGCGGCGTACCGTCGAGGCCGTAGACCTCTCCGCCCGCCTCCCTGAGTATGAGCGTGCTCGCTGCGATATCCACTATGCGTATCGAGTGGGTGTAGTTCTCGGACTGCATAAGGAAACCATCAGCCCTCCCGCGCGCCACCATGGCCATGTCCAGTGATGCGCAGCCCATGGAACGGGAGGCCTTGATGCGCTTGGCGACCTCGTAGGCGTGTTGGTCGGAACTCTTTCCGAGATAGATGTTGAGCGTGATGTCCCTGGGATCGTACCTGGTCTTGACGTGCGTCCTCCTTCCGTTGTAGGTCGCACCCTTCCCCTTCTCGGCACGGTACTCGTCTCCCGTCACCAGGTTGCGCAGGAGCGCCGTGTGCACCCCGTTCAGATCCGAATCGGTAAGTGCCAGCGACACCGTGTAATACGGTATGCCCAATACCGCGTTGCGCGTTCCGTCTATGGGGTCCAGGATCAGCGTGTCCTTCGCTCCGTTGTCGACGAAGCCTATCTCCTCGCTGAGGACGTTCATGGGGAGATGATTGGACTCGATGAACATCAGCACGGTGTTCTCGGCGATCTTGTCTATCTGCGACGTCGGCGTACCGTCCGCACCCATGCAGAGCTCCTCCCCGATGTCCACACCTTCGGGTATCGCCTTCACGGCCTTCTCCACTGCATCGGCTATCGCGGATAGTTTGTCCATCATCGCATCTACGAAGGAGGAACAAATAGATAAGCGAATCCTTTAAGGGACGGTCGGACGTTAACCTGCCCATGGAACCGCTCCAAGGGACCGAAGGCACCGTTTTCTCAGACAGGGGGAGGCTTTACACCGTCTCCCGCGACCCCGGAAGGAGGGTCTACAGCGAGAGACTGGTATCGGTCGGCGGGACCGAATACCGCGAATGGTCCGCCACGCGGAGCAAGCTGTCGGCATACCTCTCGGCGGGAGGAAGGAGCTACCCGCTCAGGAAGGACAGCAAGGTGCTCTATCTGGGAGCTGCCAACGGGACCACGGTCTCCCACGTCTCCGACATCGCCCGCAGTGGCAGGGTGTACGGCGTGGAGTTCTCCCCCAGGTCCTTCAGGGACCTCGTGAAGCTCTCGGAGACCAGGGACAACGTACTCCCCATCCTTGCGGATGCCACCAGACCCGACGAGTACTCGTTCGCCGTGGACAGGGTCGACGTGGTATACTCCGATGTTGCACAGAAGAATCAGGCGGACATCCTCGCCGATAACATGAACAGGTACGGGGCGAGGTACGGCATGGTCTGCATCAAGGCCCGCTCCGAGGATGTGGCCGCATCCCCGGAATCCATCTTCGAGATGTCCAGGAAGAGACTGGTCGAGAGAGGTATGAAGATCCTTGACATCCGTTCGCTGGAACCCTTCGAGAAGGACCATGCGATGATCGTGGTCGAAAGACCCAGGACCGCATATTGCGTAGCGTTCGACGGCGACAGGTTCCTCATGGTCCACAACCCCCGCAGGAAGGGATGGGAGATGCCGGGAGGCAAGCTCGAGGACGGGGAGACCGCGGAGGCCGCAGCGGCACGCGAGTGCCTGGAGGAGTCCGGGTACGAGGTGGAGATCGTCGCCACCCGCGACATCGGATACTGCGATGTCTGTTCGGCCAGGGTGGTCGCCAAGAGAAGCGAGGGGGAGATGCGGGCGGAGTTCTTCGACACCATCCCCGAAGAGCTCGCTTTCGACAGATCGGAGTATGAGACGGTCATCCCCTGGGCGCGCGGCACACTGTGACGCTACCTATAAGGGAGAGGTTTCTTTTATATAGGAGGACCAGAATAGGGGACATAAGCCTCGCCGCCTGATAATTCAGAGGAATAAATCATGGCAAGAATGCACGCAAGAAGAAAAGGAAAGTCCGGATCAAAGCACCCGCTCGTCTCCGAAAGCCCCGCATGGGTGCCCCTCACCGCCACCGAAATCGAGGAGCAGATCGTGAAGATGGCCAAGGACGGCAACAACTCCGCCAAGATCGGACTCATTCTCAGGGACCAGTTCGGCGTCCCCGATGTAAAGCTCGCAACCGGAAAGAGCATCACCGCGATCATGAAGGAGAACAACGTCATGTCCTCCCTCCCCGAGGACCTGTCCAACCTCATGAGGCGCGCCATCTCCCTCAACGTCCACCTCAAGAACAACAGGGGCGACGTTGCCAACGCAAGGGGCCTCCAGCTCATCGAAGCAAGAATCAGGAGACTCGAGCGCTACTACAAGGAGAACGGTGTTCTTCCTGCTGACTGGAAGTATTCCATCAACACAGCGGAACTGATGCTCAAGTAAGGTGAAACATGGACGAAAACGTCCTACCTTCCAAACTTCTTACCACTTTATACACTGCCGCGGATACCGTCCGCGGTCACGATTTCATACACATTTTCTCCCACAACGATGCCGACGGAGTCTCTTCCGCAGGTATCCTGGCATGCATGCTGCAGAGGATGGGGAAGGAGTTCCAGGTGACCCTGCTCCCGGTCCTCAACGACAACGCGTTCCAGGAGGTCGCATCCTCTCTGGGGGAATGCATAATACTGTCCGACCTCGGAGCCTCGTACATCGACAGGCTGGAGGCGCTGGACAGGGACGTCATCGTGCTGGACCATCACTTCACCGAGATGGACAGCGAGAAGATCGTCTACGCCAACCCCCACCTCTACGGGATCGACGGCATGACCTCCGGATGCGGAGCGACCCTGTCGTACCTGCTCGCAACGCTGGTCGACAAGGAGAACGCGGACCTGATACAGCTGGCGATCGCGGGGATAGCGGGGGACAGACAGCACATCAACGGCCTCAACGGACTGAACGCAGCGATCATGGAGGGTACCGAGAAGTACATCACGCGCGTGGAAGGTTCGCTCATACCCGTCGGACAGCTGTCCAATTCGCTCTATGTGACCACCGACCCGTACATCCGCGGCATAAGCGGCAGCATCCCCGCGGTCCAGGACCTGCTCAAGGAGGCCAGGATTGCCAATGACGCATCCTTCAAGGACCTGTCCGAGGAGGAGCGCTACAGGCTCTCGTCGATGATAGCCATCAAGCTCCTCAAACAGGGCGTATCCGTCAGGACCCTCGAGGAGACGGCAAGGACCAGATACATGCTCAACGACTGGAACACCGACGCCGAGAACATGGCGGACATCCTCAACGCCTGCGGAAGGACCGAACTCGCGGGTACCGGCATAGGCATGTGCCTGGGAGATGCGACCTGCAGGGAACAGGCCATGGAAGGGAACAGGGAGACCAAGAACAGGGTCGTCGAGGCCATGGTGAACCTAGACAAGAGGGGACTCTCGTCGATGGAGCACATTCAGTTCTTCGACAACATGGAGAAGGGTTTCACCGGTGTCCTCTGCGGGATCGCGATGCAGTTCATCGCCGACCCGAACAAGCCCACCATCGGCATAGGCTCCGTCGACGAGACGGCCAAGGCCAGCTCCAGGGCCAACTGGACGCTTCTGGAGAACGGACTCGACCTGTCAGTGGCCATGAAGAAGGCGGCGGAATCTGTCGGCGGTTCCGGAGGAGGCCACAAGATCGCCTCCGGCGGATCGTTCCCCAGGGACCAGGAGTCGGCGTTCCTGATGAACCTCGACGCCATCGTCGGGGAACAGCTCAGCGCCAGGTGACCTCTACCTCGTCAGTACGGAACCTCTGTTCCACCGCCGTGTCCGCGATGTCCATCCTGACCCCGGATTCGTACATTATGTTGCCGAGCCATGCAATCATGGCCCCGTTATCCATACAGAAACGTCTGTCCGGCACGAACATCCTGGCACCCCTCTCGCGGGCCATGTCTTCGATCATGCCGCGGAGACGCATGTTCTGGGCCACTCCGCCCCCCAGCAGGACCTCGTCCTTGCCCACCTGCGCCATGGCGCGTTCGGTGACCTCTGCGAGCATCGCGTAGCATGTCTCCTGGACGGAGAAGGCGATGTCCTCAAGACGGCATCCTTTCCTGCGGTAGGCCAGAGCGGCGGTCATGATCCCGGAGAAGGAAACATCCATACCCTTGACGGAATAAGGAAGGTCCAGGAGCTCCGTGCCGTCCTTGGCAAGCTTCTCCAGGGTGGGTCCGGCATAGAATCCCAGTCCCAGCTCCCTCCCGAGCTTGTCCAGCATGTTGCCTATCCCTACATCGAGGGTCTCTCCGAAGATACGGTACCTCCCGTTGGAGAACGCTATGACCTGTGTGTTCCCTCCGGACGCATACAGCAGGGCGGGATCGTCGCAGCCCGTCATCGCCCTTCCGATCTCGATGTGGGCGATGCAGTGGTTCACCCCTATGATCGGGATGCGGAGTTTCGACGACAGTGCCCTGGCGGCTGTACCTGCGACGCGCAGGCACGGACCCAGTCCGGGACCTTTGGAGAATGATATCAGTTCTATGTCCCTGATGGACACGCCGGCCTCGTCGAGCGCTTTCGTGATGAGCGGGGTGACGACGTCCGCATGATGGTTGGCGGCCTCACGGGGGTGCAGACCGCCCTGTGCCGGACGGAACATGTCCAGGACGTTGGCCAGGACCTTCCTGTCGGTATCGGCTATCCCGATTCCCAGCGTATGGGCGGTCCCTTCGATACCCAGGGTGAGCATGCCCTGCTGATAGACTATCGGATTTAAACGATTTTGTCATCGACTGCTGGGGCTGATGAGAAACGTTTAATAACGATGAGACTATGGGGAGGTACACTGGGCTCGTGGTCTAGGGGTTATGACGTCGCATTGACATTGCGGAGATCGCCGGTTCGATTCCGGCCGGGCCCACCATCCTCTTCTAGACACTCATTCTTAGGGCATGATGCCGTCCGCGTTCGCAGACATTACAAGAGGATCGGTCAGCCTTTCCTCTCCTCGCCGAGAGCGAACTCCGCCGACGACCTGACCAACGGGGAATCGTCATCGGTCAGTTCCCTGAGGATGCCCTCGGACTCGCCGTCCGTCATCCCCAGCCTGTGCCTGTAACGTCCCGCCGCCCATGCGGCCATGCCGCGGACGGAGTTGTCTGGGTCTTTCAGTTTCATCTTGATGAGCGCGAAGGATGCGTCGTCCCCGATACCGCTGCCCGCAAGCTCACCGAGGCCCCACATGACGTTCTCGTCGGTCCCGGTATCGGTATCGGCTATGCTCATCAGTATCCCGTGGATGCGCATGTCGGCGTACTTGTTCTGGGCCATCTTCGCTAGGCACCAGGATATCATTTCCATGCTGTCGGGTTCCGAGAACGTCATCTGGAACAGCTCGTCTATGGCATCGGAACGGTCCCTCTTCGCACGGAGGTCCGACTCCAGTTCCTCGAGGAAGGTCATTTCATCACCTCTGGACGCTCCTTGTAGAACGAACAGGTCTCGTAATCCCTCTCTGCCACGCAGATCTCGTAATCCTCTATCCTGAGGACGTCGAGGCGGATCCTCTTGGACTTGCAGTTGGCGCATCTGCCGTCATCCGCGTGCCAGAGACACCTTTTCTTCATAGTTCCTCGTAGCTGATCTCATTGCCTCCGACCTCTTTGGCCCTGCTTGTGGATAACATACCAAGCTCGAGCCAGGCGGCGTCCACGACACCTTTCGGCGCCAGACAGGTGAGCGTCAGGGGCTTCAGCACCTCATGGTCGAATATCCTGCTTCCGTCCCTGTCGGTGACGTCCGCGATGGTTATGGTCCTGCCGAGGTTCCTGGCGAAATCCCTTACGTGCTCGCAGGGGGAGACTATGTGGACGTCCAGGTCCCCGTCCTCCCTGGCAGTGACCGTGATCCTATGCGTGAAACCGCAGAAATTCATCTTCACCAGTACGGTAGCCATGATATCGCACGGGTATCCGATTGGGCGGTAATAAACCTGACACTTGGGAAGGGAATAGAATATATCCAAGGGTCGCGGTCTAGGTCACATGGCAATCAACTTCGAAGATTACCCCTGCGAATTCTGCGGGAAGCCCTCCACAAACGTCGTGTTCGCGGCGTTCGTCTGCGACGACCCGGAGTGCATCGAGAAGGCGAGGATAGCCCGCGGCGGACCCGGCGGACACATGAAGAGAAAGGCCGAGGGCCTGCCCATCCTGCCGGACGACCTGCAGTGAAACTCAGGCCCCGGAAGGGGCCGGTAAACGTTTTCTTGTTCTATAAGAAATGAAAAAGGGGGATCGTGTCCCCCGTTCGATTCAGTGCCTGAACACACGGCATCCGGTGAAGACCATCGCGATGTTGTGCTCGTTGGCGGCGTCGATGACCTCCTGGTCCCTGATGGATCCTCCGGGCTGGATGATCGCGGTGACTCCCGCCTTCGCGGCCTCGTCCACTCCGTCCCTGAAGGGGAAGAACGCATCGGATGCCATGACGCAGCCCTGGGTGGGCTCGTTGGCCTTCATGGTGGCGATCTTCGCGGAATCCACACGGCTCATCTGACCCGCACCGATTCCGACCGCACGCTCGCCCTTGACGTAGACGACGCAGTTCGAGGTGACGTGCTTCGCGAGCTTCCACGCGAACAGCATCGCATCGACCTCCTCGTCGGTAGGCGCCCTCTTGGTGATGACCTTGAGCGTATCCTTGCTGACTGGCACATCCTCATCGGTCTGTACCAGGAGTCCTCCCTGGACCTTCTTCATCTTGAATTCCCTTACCCTCTCGGAAGGTCCGATGGGGCAGTTGGTCCTCATGATGCGTATGTTCTTCTTCTTCTCGATGAGTAGCTCGTAGGCCTCCTTGTCGTAATCGGGGGCGACGACGACCTCGACGAAGTACTTGTGGATCTCCTCCGCGGTCTTCAGGTCGCACTTCCTGTTCAGACAGATGACGCATCCGAAGGCCGAGAGCGGGTCGACCGCATACGCGGTGACGAACGCGTCGTAGATGTTGTCGGCGCTGGCGAGACCGCAGGGGTTGGTGTGCTTCATCACCACTGCAGTGGGCTTCTCGAAGTCCATGCAGATGTCCAGGGCCTTGTCCATATCCAGGATGTTGTTGTAGGAGAGCTCTTTGCCGTGGAGGTACTCCATCTTGGCTACGGTGGGTCCGGGGGTGAACGGGTCCCTGTAGAATGCCGCCTTCTGATTGGGGTTCTCTCCGTACCTGAGGTCCATGACCTTCTCGGTGGGCACGGGGAACGATGCGGGGAATCCGGATGAGAACCTCGCCTGCATCTGCAGAGCGATCATGCTGTCGTAGTTGGCGGTGGTGATGAACGCTTCCGCCATGAGCCTCTTGAGGAGGTCCTCCTGCAGTCCTCCGGCCTTCATCTGCTCGAGGATCGGGGCATACTGGTCGGGAGAGGTCACCACGGCGACGGACTGATAGTTCTTGGCCGCGGCACGGATCATGCTGGGTCCGCCGATGTCGATGTTCTCGACGATGTTCTCGATGTCGCTGGGGTCCTTGAGGACGGTCTGCTTGAAGGGATACAGGTTGATGACCACCATGTCGATGGGCTCGATCCCTTTCTCCTTGATGGCATCCATATGGCCCTTCAGGTCCCTCCTGGCGAGGATACCCGCATGGATCTTGGGGTGGAGGGTCTTCACGCGGCCGTCCAGCATCTCCGGGAAGCCGGTGACGTCCGATACCTCCTTCACGGGGAGTCCGTTCTCCTTGAGGAGTTTGTACGTTCCGCCGGTGGAGATGATCTCAACGCCCAAGGCGGACAGTTCTTTCGCGAAGTCTACGATCCCGTTCTTATCGGAAACACTGATGATGGCTCTCTTTACTGCTAACATCCGGATTACCTCGATACCATACGAAGTAGGCATTACAGGAATCGTACCAGCGGGTTTATACGTTTCCCCGCGGGGGCAACATGGATGGAGGATCAGCGGCGGAATCCGTACAATCCTATCTGTCCGTAGTTGTAGTAGAAGACCTCCACATCGGTGAACCCCGCATCCTCCATGAGCTTCAGATGCTGTTCGACGGTGTGGGGATGGAACTCTGTCCCGTATCTGTCGAGGTAACCCTCGGCGGCGTTGTCGCTGCGTCCCTTCTCGGTGAGGTAGTCCTTCAGCCTGGACCTCAGGATCCCGTATCCTCTGTCCGTACGGGTGGCGACGTTCTCGGTGACGATTATCAGTCCGCCGGGACGGAGGATCCTGTAGCATTCCTCCAGGACCTTGGCGTGCCCGCTCTCGTCATAATAGTGGTTGGACTGTATGCAGGAGACCACGTCGGCGGTCTGATCGCCGATGTTCATCTTGTCCGAACTGCCGTGGACGTATGCCGTCCTCTCCTCTCCGGCCTTGCTCTTGGCCACGGAGAGCATATCGGACGATATGTCAAGGAGCGTGAACTTCGCCTTGGGGAATCTGGCCATGGCCATTATCGCCATGTTGCCGGTTCCTGCACCGACGTCCACCCAGTACTTCACATCGATTCCCGAATGGACCGCAACGTCCAGCGAGTCGGCGAGAAGCCCGTCGTAACGGGGGATGGTCGCACGGATCCTCGCATCGTATTCCTCTGGGAGAGGCAGCTGTTCCTCTGACATGACAATCGTCCGTATGAGTGAGTGGCACTTATTTTTATGTTGCCCTCATCCAGACTGGGACGGGATCCCCGATCGCCCCCTTCCACCGTGATTGTCTTGATGATAATCGGACATCAATGTATCATCATGTACATTGATACCCATATACGTTATAACCGTCGACCATTTCCGAAAAGCCGATGCACAGAGAATTCGTCATGGGCAACGAGGCCATAGCACTCGGAGCGCTCGCAGCAGGTCTGAACGTGATAGCAGGATATCCGGGGACCCCTTCCACAGAGGTGCTGGAGACCGTGGCGAAACGCAGACCGTCGGACGTCTATGTCGAATGGTCCGTCAACGAGAAGGCGGGTATGGAGGTGGCCGCAGGGGCAGCGTATTCCGGTGCCAGATCCATGGTCACGATGAAACAGGTGGGACTGAACGTCGCATCCGATCCCCTTATGAGCCTTGCATACATCGGCGTGAAGGGCGGGATGGTCGTGATGGTCGCGGACGATCCGGGACCGATATCGTCGCAGACGGAACAGGATACCAGGACCTTCGCTGCGTATTCCAAGCTGCCGTGCTTCGACCCTTCCAGCGTCCAGGAGGCCTATGAGATGATCCAGGAGGCCTTCGAGTTCTCAGAGAGATATCACACGCCCGTGCTCTTCCGCCCCACGACCCGCGTCTGCCATGCGTACGCATCCATCGATGTCAAGGATGATACAGAATGCCGTATGAACAGACCGGAGGGATTCGTCAAGGACTCCTCGAAGTGGGTCATATTCCCCAGACTGTCCTTCAGGAACCATCTGGAGATCGAGAAGAGGAACGAATCCATATCGAAGGAGTTCTCCGCATACGGACGCAACACCGTCATCCCGTCCGAGGGATGCAGGAAAGGAATAGTCACCCACGGCGCATCCTTCGGGAACGTCATGGAATCACTTCCCGAGAAGGGCGCACCCGCGGTCCTCAGGATCGCCACCCCGTTCCCCTTCCCGGAGGAACTGGCGGCCGAATTCATGAAGGACAAGGACGAGGTGCTCTGCATAGAGGAACTGGATCCCGTCCTGGAGAGGAACCTGATCTTCGTCTGCGGCAGATACGGCCTGAAGACCAAGGTCAGAGGTATGCTGACACACGACATCATATGCGCAGGCGAGAAGGATCGCGATTACATCTCCGGACGCATCTCGGAATTCATGGGCCTTCCCGAGAAGGAAGGGCCCTCTCCGGCGCAGCCGCCGGAACTGCCCGTCAGACCGCCGGTCCTCTGTGCGGGATGCCCCCACAGGGCCTCTTTCCTGGCCGTCAAGGAGGCCACCAAAGGGAAGAAGACGGTCTATTGCGGGGACATCGGATGCTACACCCTCGGCAACGCCATGCCGCTGGACATGGTGGACACTTGCCTCTGCATGGGCGCCGGGATAACCATAGCCCAGGGGATCGGACGGGTGGACCCCGATACCGAGTGCTTCGCTTTCGTCGGTGACTCCACCTTCTTCGCTTCGGCCGTCACGGGGATCGTGAATGCGGTCTACAACAGAGCGAATCTGACAGTAGTCATACTGGACAACTCCACCACCGCCATGACCGGACACCAGCCGCACCCCGGTACGGGACGCACCATGATGGGGGAGGTCGTGGACAAGGTCAGCATCGAGGCCATCCTCAAGGGGATCGGGGTCGATGCGGTGGAGACGGCGGACCCTCTGGACTTCAACAATGCCGTGGAATGCGTGAAGCGCGTGTCCTCGGCGAAGGGCGTCAAGGCCATCATATTCAAATCACCGTGCATAGCGCTGTTCAGACCCGAGAAGCACATGCACGTCGACACGGAGAGGTGCATAGGATGCAAACTGTGCACCAAGAAGGTCGGATGTCCGGCCATATCCATCGACAACGGCAAAGCGAAGATAGATGCTGGTACATGCAACGGATGCGGCCTGTGCACCTATTACTGCAAATCGGAAGCCATAAGGGGGCCTGCACAGTGACCGACATCATACTCTGCGGTGTAGGGGGACAGGGGACCGTCCTCGCCTCCAAGATGATCGCGGCCGCGGCGATGGCCAAGGGACTGGATGTCATGAGCGCCGAGACCATCGGGATGGCCCAGAAGGGAGGCAGCGTGTTCAGCCACCTCAGGGTCGGCAGCGGGATGCGCACACCGATGATCGCGAAAGGCACCGCCGACATAATCATAGCGTTCGAGCCTGCGGAGGCGGTAAGGATGCTGCCGTTCCTGAAAGAGGGCGGCAGGGTCGTGGTGAACTCCTGTGCCGTCAGACCGGTGACATCGGTGCTGAAGGACTCCGGATACGACGGAAAGGAGATGATCGCGTACCTCAGGGACAGTGTGAAGAACCTGACCGTCATAGACTGCGAGGCCGCCTGCCGCGGCATAGGGTCGCCGAAGGTCACCAACATGGTCCTTCTGGGCGCCGCAGTTAGAAGCGGCGCACTGGACTTCGACATGGATGAGATCAAGGCCGTCATGGCCAAGATGGTCAAGCCCCAGTTCGTGGAAGCGAACGTCAGGGCATTGGATTACGCTAATCAGTGAGATGATCGCATGATGATTACTAAAGAACAGCTGGCACTTGTTAACGACCGCATCAAGGCTCTTATCGCATCGGGCAGTTTCTACGGGAAGAAGCTCAAGGAAGCGGGCATCGATCACGTGGATTCCCCCGAGGATTTCGTCAAGCTCCCGTTCTCCGAGAAGAGCGACCTGCGCGACGCTTACCCGCTCGGTCTCATGACCGCTCCGGAGGACAGGATCGTACGCATACACTCCTCCTCGGGTACGACGGGGAAACCTGTCATAATCCCCTACACCGCAAAGGACGTAGAGGATTGGTCGATCATGTTCGAACGCTGCTACAAGATGGCGGGGCTGACGAACATGGACCGCATACAGATCACACCCGGATACGGTCTGTGGACCGCCGGTATCGGATTCCAGGCGGGAGCGGAGAGGCTCGGCGCCATGGTCATACCCATGGGTCCCGGCAACACCGAGAAGCAGCTGACCATGATGCAGGACATGAAGTCCACCGTACTGTGCTCGACATCCTCCTACGCCCTCCTGCTTGCAGAGGAGATCGAGAAGAGGGGCATCAGGAAGAACATCCACCTGAAGAAGGGGATCATAGGATCCGAGCGCTGGGGCGACAAGATGAGGGCCTACATCTCGGAGAAACTGGGCATCGAGCTGTACGACATCTACGGTCTGACCGAGATCTACGGTCCTGGAATAGGCATCAACTGCGAGCACAACACCGGCATGCACTACTGGGACGACTATCTCTACCTGGAGATCGTCGATCCCGCCACCGGCGAACCCGTACCGGACGGGGAGATGGGAGAGATCGTCATAACCACGCTCGTCAAGGAGGGTGCGCCGCTCATCAGGTACAGGACCCATGACCTGTCGCGCATCATACCCGGAGAATGCAAGTGCGGAAGCAGGTTCCCGAGGATCGGAACCGTCATGGGAAGGACCGATGACATGATGAAGATCAAGGGGGTCAACGTCTTCCCCGCACAGATCGAGGAGATCCTCAAGGAGTTCCCCGAACTGTCCAGCGAATACCAGATCCGCATCTCCCACCTGGAGGGCAAGGACACCATGCGCATATACGTGGAGACCAACGGGACCGTCGACTTCGCGAAGCTCGCATCCGACGTATCCAAAAGGGTGAAGGAACGCATCGGGTTCACGCCGCTGGTGAAGGTCGTTGAGATCGGCGTGCTTCCCAGGAGCGAGAAGAAGACCAAGCGCGTCATCGACGAACGTTACGACTGAGCCGACAAACTAAATATACAGGTAGAAGATTGTGGCATCCAAGCCGAGATAGCCAAGCCCGGTATGGCGGCGGTCTCGAAAACCGCTGGTCTCACGGCCTCGGGAGTTCGAATCTCCCTCTCGGCGCCATCTTCTGCTCCTTTCCGCGATCGGTCGGCCTTCCTGAGATTGCGATCCGCATCTGCTTTTCGCATCCCTTTTTCGATGGCCACAGACATTATGCACCGGTTTACCGGTACATCTTTTATGGGTTAATTAAAAGATATAAAAGAACACGCGACATTATACACCCGTTCCGTTTCCGGATTCCGATTCAGAAAATCTGGTGGTTATAGATGGGCAAACTCAGAGCAGCACACGGCGGGGAGGCGCCGGGTAAACCCCTCCATGTCAAGATACTTGTAGTGATGACGATCGCGCTGTTGGCCGTCACCGCCCTGTTCGCAGCAGGGTCGGCCAGTGCGAACGATGGACCGGACGACGTGATAGAAGTCACCGATGTGTATCAGCTCATGGACGCACTGAGACCGCAGAACAGCGGAAAGACCGTGAAGCTTACAGGAACGGACGACGGCTTCAGGAAGAACTGTGCCAACTTGAATCTGTATGTCGTCCCCGGTGAGCCTGATTGGGGCATGACCATCGATCTGAACGGACATAAGATCAACCCGCTTTCCACCAGTCCTCCCACAGCAAACATAAAGGAAGACACGAGATTCCTCAGGATAGGTTCCGGCGTCTCCATAACCATCAAGGATACCAGCGAGAACAGGTCGGCGATCGTCATGAACTCCATGATATGGGGCGATTTCCCGAGTGAGACGAACATCGGCGGGACCATCGTGAACGACGGAAACCTCACCATCGAGAGCGGAACGTTCAGGAACGGCCGTGCCTCCCTCGACGGAGGGGGCATCTACAACGATGTGCACGGAGTCCTCAACATAAAGGATACCACCTTTGCCCTCAACCAGGCCGAGAGGAACGGAGGGGCCATCTACAACAAAGGATTCGTCCACATCCAGAACTGTTCCTTCGCCGGCAATTCCGCCGGCGAGAAGGGAGGCGCCATCTACAACGAGGGTACGGTCATCATCGATCAGACGCATATGACCATGAACAGGTCCAAGCAGTACGGCGGTGCCATCTACAATACGCCGAACGCCAAACTGCTGGTGACCGGCGGGGAGATCAGCAACAGCGAATCCCTGGCCGGAAGTGCGGTCTATAACGAATCCAACGTCGTATGGAACACCGAGAGCGGGTCGCATTGGGCTGCTGACTTCACGGGTACGGAATTCAGGAACAATACCGCAT
>JAEEGL011542307.1_pt1 | contig 21252 bp, 17 predicted proteins | sample 9134231 | NCBI WGS metagenome assembly JAEEGL01 (sample SAMN16246548, study PRJNA631951) | gut metagenome | biome: gut microbiome; feature: rumen; material: fiber-attached | host: Bos | place: Iran: Karaj | collected 2018-10
AAGCCTTGATGTATTATGGCTGTATCGCATTTTTTATAATCGGAGCTATCATTGGAAAATATACTTCCGATATATATCAGGAAAAGGCAATTCTTGTCGCTTCCGCTTTACTGTTTGTAGCGTTTATAATGATGTTTATAGACCATAATAAATGAAGTAATGAGTTTGAATTAATTCAAAATATAGAAAGTGGTGTCGCAGGTCAGCCGCTTCCAACCATTAATTACTCGCACATGAGGTTAACAATGAACGAATTAGAACAATATATAAAAATGATGATAGAAGCTGGTGTAGCCAAAATCATAATCAGCAATCCGACTCGCAGCTCCAATGAGTTTAAAAAGCTTGTTGTAGAGCAAAATAAAGATAAATACCAGATCTCCAAGTATACACAGACTCAGGTATTCCATGAAAACCTGACTAAAACTGATATTGCTCACAGATGCTTCGAACTTACAGAAGGTCTTTTCAAGCAGCTTAATGGTATGTCAGATTCGGAAGAGCATATCATCCTTATATCCAAAAAAGGAAAAGCTACCTATAAAGTTAAGAAAAAGGCTAATGATCAGGTAGTGCTGAATAAAAAAGCTCCTTCCGGCAAGAAGAACTATATCCTCGAAGAAGGTATGAAGATTCCGCCGCTCGTTGATATGGGCGTGTTTACTTCAGATGGAAGTGTGGTCAAATCCAAGTATGACAAGTATAAGCAGATCAACAGATTTATCGAGATACTTGACGATGAGATTTCATCCGGCAATATCACAAAGCTCAATGTCATAGATTTTGGATGTGGCAAATCATACCTTACCTTTGTTGTTTACTACTACCTGACACAGATCAAGAACATTGAAGTTAATATGATCGGCCTTGATCTTAAAGATGCCGTTATCAAGAATTGTAACGAAGCTGCAAAGAAGTATGGTTATGATAAGCTCCACTTTGAGCTTGGTGATATCAACGGATATAAGACTCCATTTGATGTAGACATGGTAATTACACTTCATGCCTGCGATACGGCAACAGATTTTGCCCTCTATAACGCAGTTATGTGGAACGCTAAGATGATCTTCTCAGTTCCATGCTGCCAGCATGAACTTAACAAGCAGATAAAACCTGAGAACCTCAGCCTTATGTCCAGATATGGCATCATCAAGGAGAGATTTTCAGCTCTTGCAACAGATGCGATAAGAGCAAATATACTTGAGTGTCAGGGATACAAAACCCAGATCCTTGAATTTGTAGACCTGGACCATACACCCAAGAACCTTCTTATAAGAGCTATCAAAAGACCTGTCACCCCAAAAGCAAAGGTTGTAACCGCCAAAAAAGAGATTGACCAAATGATAGAAGAGTTTGGTTTTGAACCAACACTATATAGACTTCTTATGAAGTAAATGATGACATGAAGATTATATAGGAGATAAGATTTAAGTCTAATGGCAATGACTGTATCAGTCATGCTATAATTAGTATAGCAGTATGTAACTAAATATTAAATCACTGAATCAAAGAAGACAAATAAAGTACTTCAAGGTACGAAATTACAGGGAGTAGTTAGTGCCTGTTTTGAAGTTCGGAGTTCTGTAAGAATTCCTATGTACTTCAAGGTACGGAATTGGAGGCTGGAATGAAGAAAAACAGAGAACAGGATGAAGAAAAGAAAAAAGCTCGTAAAAATAGAAAAAGACTTTGTATTGGTATAGTTTGTTCTCTTGCCGTAGGCTTTGCAATAGGACTTAATTGGGACAAGATAGAGCCTGAAGTTAAGAAGATTACTTCAAAAGCAGTTGATAAAGGCAAGATATACTCATCCAAAGCTTTAAATAAGGGAAAGAAAGTTTTGGAAGAAAAGAAGGTTGCTGATAAAGTCGGTGATCTTAAAGATTATGCCGACAAGCTCCTTGTATTATCAGAAGCATATACTGACAAAGCAAAAGAAATATTGAAACAGATAAAGGACATGTGATACATGTCCTTTATCTGTTTATAAATATATTAATTCTAAAGATCTTAATTATAATCTGCGATAGTAATAGTCTTATTAGCTTCTTCTTCACCAATAAATCCCAAGTGATATTTTATAACCCGCGCCAGTGCGTCGCTGTAGATGCGTCTGCCTTTAATATTCATGGTAAGACAATCTGATTCAAGGTACTGACTATAGGTATGACCGTTTAGGTCAAAAAGAGTTCCGCTGATAGCAGGGAGTTTTAGTGCATTTGTACTTCCTTCAGCTGCAAGCATTGTTTCATTAGCATATACAGCGAGTGTTGTAAGTCCTTTTGTTACAGAAAATGCATCACCTATATCATTACCTTCATCATCAAAGAATCTGCAATAGTATGGACTGCATATGATAAATTGTGCATTAGGTGATACTTTCTGCAATATCTTTATTCCTGTGACAATAGCTCCATACAGGCTGTGCTCATCTTCAGGATTGCTCTCATTTTTAGCTTCAATACCATTGTAATAGTCATGATAACCATAACCTATTACGTAATAATCTACAGTTTTAACATTTACCTTACTGCAGGCATCAATAGCATTCTGACTTACTTTATCGCCAAATGAAGATATCTTGATGTCCCCTGCAAGTACATGCGCCATGGCTGTAAACCCTGGCTCCTTGTAAGCAGATAGATCAGTTGAAGTCTGTGAGCGTGGAATAGCTCCCATAGTGTCTTTTATCGCAAGATTATATACTTCAACATAATCGAATCTGTTAGCCATGAGATCCGGAATCGTATTTCCTTCACTTGCTCCAGTCAGAAACTGTTCATCCCCAAGGAAAACAAGATTAAGATATCCATCTTTAACAGGCTCTTGCGGACTAATAGGATCTCTGTAGACAGTAGTAGAAGTTGCTGCACTGGCGCTGGCATCTGCTTCATCATTTGTAGAAACATCTGTAGTATTATCACTGGACGAAGCATCATCAGCAGATGTTTCACCTGCGGAAGCAGATCCTTCATTTGATGAATTAGTATCATCACTTGATCCGTTTACTCCAGATACATTTTCTGCAGGTGTAACCGTATCAGGAAGGGCATTAGTATTAGTCTTTGGAGACGTGCAGGCGGATAAAGCCAACGCTGATATTGAAATTATTAATACCTTTAATATATTATTTCTTTTTTTCATATTAATGATCCCTCCATACATAGACATCCATCTATGAATATATTAGTACTATCGTGCAATTAAAACCAGTTGAAAAATACTGCAATTCTCTATATTCTATCATATTTCTTTATATGGGAGTATAAAAGAGTTAATAAATAATAATAATATGCCGATATAAATTCGTAAAATGTGATAACCACTATTTGGAGGTATCTGCATGAAAAAAAGATCTATAAATATTTTTTCTATTTACGCCAAGATCATTATGCTGATCATTGGATGCGTATTACTATTTCTTCTTTTAAACATAGTTTATATTATTCCACAGTCCAGAAGTGCAATTCAAAATGTAACAGAAAATAACATGCAGGATATAGTAACCCTGTCTTCTCAACTTGTTGATGATCTGGTCGAAGAAAATGGAGAGGAGAACACAGATTATGAGATCCTGAAAACCAGACTTGATGGAAAAGGTCTTAATGGTATTTCCTCTAGTTATGTTTATGTAGTAGATGGAGAAGGAACATTTCTTTATCACAAAAAAGAAGATAAGCTTGGAACGACTGTTTTTAATGACAATGTTGCAGCTATTTTAAAAGCGATTCCTACAGGTAATTATGAAGAAAATGGTGTGTTCCATTATGTCGATGAAAATGGCGTTACCAAATATGGCTCTTATCAGGTAATATCTTCAACTAAATGGGTCGCAGTCATTGTAGCTAATGAGACTGAAATTATGGCTGAGATCAATAATGTAAGAAATGCAAGCTTAATGCTTTCCATACTGCTTGGCTTTGTACTTCTTGGATTCAGTATCCTTGCTGCAGCTGGAATCACAAGGCCAATAAGACGTCTTACAGGTATCATCAAGCAGGTTGGTGATCTAAACTTCACAAAGAGTGGCGACCTTGAAAAGATGGAAAAAAACAAAGATGAAACAGGTATTATGGCCGTAGCCATCGGAGAAATGGAGCAAAATCTTCGTGATCTGGTTGGAAGGATAAGTGCTACATCCGATAACCTTGCCGAACATGCAGAAACTCTTTCAGATATAACATTCAAGATTGATTCTGCTAATGCCGATAACTCTGCAACATCTGAAGAACTTGCAGCATCAATGCAGGAGACATCAGCATCAACGGATCTTATAAGTAATAATACTAATTCAATAAAAGAAAAAGCTGATGAGATTGCTGATTCTGCACTTAATTCAGCTGATATGGCTAAAGAGATCAGTGAAAAAGCTGCAGGAATTCATCAGGAAACAATTGCAGCATCACAGAAAACCAAGACTATTTATGATGAGATTGATGCTCAGGGTAAAGAAGCTCTTGAAAAATCGAAAGCTGTTGAAAAAGTCAATACTCTTGCAGGAGCTATCCAGGATATTTCTAGTCAGACCAATCTCCTTGCTCTTAATGCTTCAATCGAAGCTGCACGTGCCGGTGATGCAGGTAAGGGATTTGCTGTAGTTGCTACTGAAATAGGATCCCTTGCAAACCAGTCTTCAGAGACTGTAAACGACATCATGCAGATAGTTGCAGAAGTACAGGATGCAGTTAACGAAATGAGCAAATGTCTCCAGCGAACACTTGATTATGTAAGTAATGATGTTGCTGCAGATTATGATAAGTTCCTTGACATGAGTGAACAGTATGAAGCAGATGCAAAGGGTTTCTCGGATGCTCTCAGTTCAATTTATGATCAGATCGGAGAACTTCAGGAAGCAACTAATGATATAAGCACTTCTGTTGCTGATATCTCAAAGACGATCGGAGAAGCTGCAACGGCTGTTACGACTGTAGCAGAGAAAACTACAGATGTGGCACAGCTTTCTGAAGGCGTAGTAACTGTAGTTGCTGAAACCAAGGATAATTCTAACGAACTCAAGGAAATTCGTAACTCATTTACAATTTAACATAAAGCATTAGCCCTTTATCTATAGATTAGAAAAAGATAATCAGACATTAAAAACCTCCTAAGTGACTCTGTTTTATTACACGAGCAGCCATCTTAGGAGGTTTATTATGTTTTGATCTGTTTATACTAATATATATTTGGAATCAAAAAATAATTATATCCCATTATGGTGATTACATATTTTTGATTCTTTCAATAGCTCTTACGCTGTTTTCATAGCTTCCGAAAGCAGTAAGTCTGAAATAGTGCTCGCCGCTTGGACCAAAGCCTGAACCTGGAGTACCAACAACATTTGCCTTTTCAAGTAGCATATCGAAGAATTCCCAGCTTGTCATGTTGTCAGGAGTTCTAAGCCATACATAAGGTGAGTTCTCGCCGCCATAAACAGTGTAACCGGCTTCCTTAAGACCATTCTTGATGTACTTGGCATTCTTCATGTATGTAGCAACCTGCTCCTTGATCTGAGCCTTGCCTTCTTCTGAGTAGCATGCAAGACCTGCGCGCTGTACGATGTAAGGAGCACCGTTATACTTGGTGCCGTGTCTTCTTGCCCAGAGGCTGTGAAGCTCGACGTTTTCTTTGCCTATAGCAGTCTTAGCTACTACGATGTCGTGAGGAATTATAGTTGCGCCAAGTCTAAGTCCTGTGAATCCTGCATTTTTGGAAAAAGATCTAAGCTCTATAGCGCAGGTTCTTGCACCTTTACACTCATAGATACTGTGAGGGATTGAAGGGTCTGTGATGTAAGCTTCATATGCTGCGTCATAGATGATGATAGCGCCAACCTTATTAGCATAATCAACCCATTTCTGAAGCTCATCTCTTGTGATAACTTCACCTGTTGGATTGTTAGGGAAGCACAGATAGATAAGGTCAGGTGTTTCTGTAGGAAGCTCCGGAGCAAATCCGTTCTCAGCTGTACATGGCATATAGATTACGTTACTCCACATGCCTGTCTTTTCATCATAATCACCGCATCTTCCTGCCATAACGTTGGAATCAACATATACAGGATATACAGGGTCGCATACAGCAAGCTTTACGTCCTGGCCGAAGATCTCCTGGATGTTGGCAGAATCTGACTTTGCACCATCGGAGATGAAGATCTCATCATCAGCGATCTCGCAGCCGTTATTTCTGTAGTCGTTTTCAGCCATGGCATGACGAAGGAATTCATATCCAAGGTCTGGTGCGTATCCCTTGAAGGTATCAGCACTTGCCATCTCATCAACAGCCTTGTGAAGCTCGTCTATAACAGCTTTACACAGGGGCTGTGTTACATCACCAATACCAAGACGAATGATATCAGCATCCGGATGAGCTTTTTGATAAGCTGCGACTTTCTTTGCGATTCCTGAAAACAGATAGCTTCCCGGAAGTTTTAAATAGTTCTCATTAAGTGTGTACATATGGCCTCCTGTTATAAAGATTTTGATTCTTATTTTTGGTATATAATTGTTTAAAGTGATTTTTGAATCATAATTCGAAGAATCAATATAATGATTTAGTTTCGACGAATTGATTTAATTTGTTTGTTAACTATATCTTTGAATCCTGCGTTCAACTAATTAGTTTTTGCTCTCTTCGTGCTTAAGAGCTGCTTCTACGAGGCCCGCAAAGAGAGGATGTGGTCTGTTAGGTCTTGATTTGAGTTCAGGATGAGCCTGAGTTGCGATGAAGAAATCACATGAAGGATTTTCGATCATCTCTACGATCCTGTTATCAGGTGATGTTCCGCATATGCAAAGACCTGCATTTACAAAAGCTTCTCTGAATGAGTTATTAACTTCATATCTATGACGATGACGCTCTGCAATATCACATGAACCATAGAGTCTGTGTGCAAGAGAGCCTTCTTTTAATGTACATGGATATGAACCAAGACGAAGAGTTCCGCCAAGTTCATCATCAGCATCGTGGTCAGGAAGGAATGCAATAACAGGATGCTGAGTGCCTGCATTAAACTCAATTGAGTCTGCATCATGGATTCCTGCAACGTTTCTTGCAAATTCAACGATTGAAAGCTGCATACCAAGGCAAAGGCCAAGGAATGGAACATTGTTTTCTCTAGCGTACTTGATAGCACTAACCATTCCATCGATACCCCTGTCGCCAAAACCTCCGGGAACAAGGATACCATCAACATCTGAAAGAGCCTTGGCTACATTTTCATCATTGATTGTCTCAGAATCTACCCATTTAATATTAACTTCAGTCTTATTGGAGATACCGCCATGCTTAAGAGCTTCAACTACGCTGATATAAGCATCATGAAGCTGTGTATACTTACCAACAAGAGCAATATTTACTGTATGATTTAATGAATAAAGAGTATTGACCATCTCATTCCAGTCTGTGAGATCCGGTTCAGGACATTCAAGGCCAAGGCACTTACATGCTACCTGGGCAAGGTGCTCTTTTTCCATAGCAAGGGGAGCCTCGTAGAGATATTTAAGGTCAAGGTTTTTAAGAACGTTGTCTGCAGGGATATTGCAGAAAAGTGCGATCTTATCCTTTAATTCATCATCAAAATCAACTTCGGATCTAGCAACGATAACGTCTGGCTGAAGACCCATTCCCTGCATAGTCTTAACAGCTGCCTGAGTAGGCTTTGTCTTAAGTTCCTGTGAACATCTAAGGTAAGGCAGTAGTGATACAAGAATGATCATGGAGTTCTGAGGGCCTACCTCGTGCTGGAACTGACGAATAGCCTCAAGGAATGGCTGAGATTCAATATCACCAACAGTTCCGCCCACTTCGATAATGGCGATATGCATATCTTCGTCAGTATCGTTGCGGTAAAAGCGGCTCTTGATCTCATTAGTAACATGAGGAATTACCTGAACTGTGTGTCCTCCGAAGTCGCCGCGGCGCTCCTTCTGAAGAATTGACCAGTAAACCTTACCGCTTGTTACGTTGGAATTCTTATCGAGACTTTCATCGATGAAACGCTCATAATGTCCAAGATCCAGGTCAGTTTCTGTGCCATCATCTGTAACAAATACCTCTCCGTGCTGGATCGGGTTCATTGTACCTGGGTCGATGTTAAGATATGGGTCGAATTTCTGCATTGTTACCTTATAACCTCTGGCTTTTAAGAGTCTTCCCAGAGATGCTGCTGTTATTCCTTTTCCAAGTCCTGAAACTACGCCGCCTGTTACAAATACATATTTTGTCGCCATAAAAGTCTCCTTCTCCTATAAAACAAAAAAGAACCGGTATAAAAAAGGTGACGAGTATCCTATAAAAGATACCAGACGCCTTTGTCGGCTCTTCGTGTAAAAAATTTTCATCTATTAATTTGACGCTTTATTATGTGACCTTATTGGTGATTTGTCAAGTATTACAAGACTGTTTTTTATGAGCTTTTTTGGTGAACGTTATAACGTGACATTGAATCTTTAATTTAGTGATGTATAATGAAGCTATGACAAGAATATAGAAAAGAGGGAGAGAGATATGAAAATCACAACAAAGCAAATCGCAGTAACAGGTATTTTGCTCGCAATTTGTATCGTGAGCCAGTTCTTCAAAAATCTCAGTGTATTTATTACAGGTCCCATAATCAATGCATGTCTCATCATCGCAGTTCTTACTGCAGGACTTGCATGCGGAATCATCCTTAGTATCATCACCCCGGTAACAGCCTTCATTATCACAGGAAGCCCCGTAATGGCAGCCGTTCCTGCAATGATCCCAATGGTAATGCTTGGCAACGCCATACTAGTAGTATTTGTATGGTTATTATATAAAAAGATTAATAATAGTATTAATAAGGACATTCGCCTTTGTATGGGCATGATCGTAGGAAGCGTAGTAAAAGCAGCTGTCATGGGACTCACCATCTCCCTATGGCTCCTTCCCACTTTCCTTCCACAGCCCATGCAGGAAAAGATGCTTCCGGCACTTCAGGCACAATTCTCAACCGTCCAGCTCATCACCGCCCTCATCGGAAGCGCCCTCGCCTTCGCTATCTGGCTTCCACTTAGAAAGTATCTATCCGCTACAGACAGAGAATCCGGAAAGAAAGACGATAAAAACTCCGATAGCAAGGTTATTTAAGTATCTAGTTGGTTAAAGGTACCTTTCTGAGAACATTTATCAGAAAGGTACCTTTTTTGTTCTCCAACCATATAATTTGCATTTTACACATTAAAAACAGTAACTTTGAAGATTCCGGAGGGAGGCTGTTAACAGCCTCTCTCCGGAATCCTTCACAACCTACAATCTTAATGGTAAAATCAATGGTGCTATATTTTTGTAATTTTCAGGAGGCAATTTATTTGAATATTTATATTGATTTTGATGATTGTTTATGCGAGACTGCAAGGGCTCTTTCAAAGCTTGCAGGAGATCTCTTTGATAAGGAAGTTCCTTATGAGAATATACAGTTTTTTAACCTTCAAAAGTCTTTCGACCTTACAGAAGACGAGTACGAAAAGCTCATGATAGAAGCTCATCTTCCTGAGGTACTCATGACCTATGAAGAGACACCGGGAGCTTCTAAAACAGTTAATGAATGGCTGGATGAGGGCCATAATGTATCCATTATAACCGGACGCCCATCCAGTGCTTATGAACCATCCCGCAAGTGGCTTGATGAACATGGTCTTGAACGCGTTAAGCTCTTTTGTCTTAACAAATACGGACGGGACAGTTTTATCAAGAATAGTGAGTTTACGCTTGAACTTGAGGATTATTACAAGATGAAATTTGATGTTGCCATAGAAGATTCGCCACTAGCTTTCAAATTCTTTGATCATCTGCCGGACCTCAAAGTCATGGTTTTCAATCGCCCATGGAATAAGAATGCAGAACTCCCAAATGCCAATTTCCACCGCTGTAGTGATTGGGATTATATTAAAAAACAGGTTGAAGAATTAGCATAATTATTCTCGATGCATTCATCTGTATTTGTAAATAAAAAGTGAGATGATTACAGGCATCAGGAATAAGAGCAATAGCTTTATTATCACGATGCAACAAAAATATCAAATGCTATTTGTATATTATTACAATAAAATCAATAGTTTTACTCATATATAGCAATTATAAGGATGAAAATAGCAATAATTGATGAGGAAAGTAATTACTCCCACCGTTAGAATCTATCTCAAAGGCAGCTACCAACTGACTTTGAGATATTTTTTTATTAGAGAATAATTATTGAATAATAATACGAATAAGCTATTTTTAATAAACGTCAGAATATATTTTACATCTGATTGTATAAATATATGGGGTAAATAAAAGGAGAGGAGGTTAATCTGTTTATATTTTTTTAGGGGTCATTATTTAGGAGGAAGAAGTTTGAAAAAATTTCAAACTTCACAAAGTGGTGTCGCGAGCTCCACCACTTCAACCATTAGTCACTCGTTTCACTCGCGACATGAGGTTAAAATAATGAAGCACAAAAAACTATTGCTGCCAATACTCAGTATAATTACGACAGCAACACTGTTACTTGCTCCCGGAGCAGGTGCGTGGGGAGTAAAATCGTACGCAGCTGGAGAAGCTGCAGCCTTTCAGGGAATAACCTTAACTAAAGGTTATAAAGACCTGTCTAATCACAATCCTTGTGTCACACAGAAATTCAGCGCAGATCCCGGTGCAATGGAGTACAACGGAAGAGTTTACGTTTATTGTACAAACGACGGAGATCAGAATCTGCAGAATCCAGCAGAAAATACCTACGGTCAGATCACACAGATCAATGTTATGTCATCAGCTGATATGGTCAACTGGACAGATCATGGTTCAATTGACGTAGCAGGACGCGGCGGTGCTGCTTCATGGGCTACTAATTCATGGGCACCCTGTGCATGCCATAAAAAGATCAATGGTCAGGAAAAATTCTTTTTATATTTTGCAAACAGCGGCGGTGGTATAGGTGTTCTTACAGCAGACAGCCCTACAGGTCCATGGAAAGACCCTATAGGGAAAGCCCTTATCACAAGAAGTACACCAAACTGCAGCAATGTAGAATGGCTTTTTGATCCGGCTGTTTTGGTAGATGACGACGGAACAGGATACTTATACTTTGGAGGCGGTGTTCCAAGTGGAAAATCATCTAACCCTCAGACTCACAGAGTTGTAAAGCTTGGAAGTGATATGACAAGCCTTGCAGGCAATCCTGTAACTATTGATGCACCTTGGTCTTTTGAGGACTCTGGTATCAATAAGGTAGGAAATACCTATTACTACACTTATTGCACTAACTGGAACGGCGGCCCTTACGGTAATGCAAGGATCGCATATATGACCAGCAGTAGCCCTATGGGACCTTTCACATATAAGGGAACATGCCTTAATAACCCTGGAGATTTCTTTGGTACAACAGGTAATAACCACCATTCTATCGTTACATTAAATGGTCAGAGCTATATCTTTTACCATGCAGAATGGCTTAATAAGCAGATGTTCGGAAGCCAGAAAGGTTATCGTACAACTCACGTTGATACAATCTCTTTTTCCAATGGCAAAATAAATAATGCCAAGGGTACATTAACAGGTGTAAGTCAGGTAAAGAATCTTGATGCGTTTAAAAAGACAAGCGGAGCTACATTTGCATGGCAGGCCGGCGTAAATGTATATGGAACAGGTGATGCAATCGCAGCCTACAACAGAGGCGACTGGAGTGGTGTATCAGGACTTGATTTTGGAAGTGGTGCAACAAGCGTTAGTTTAAGCGTTGCTTCTAAGAATGGAGGTGTTATCCGCATGACTCGGGATAAGCCTGATGGTAAGGTCCTTGGATATCTTACGATTCCGGCAACAGGTGATAACCTCACATTTACTGATGTTACATGCAGCTTTGATAAGATTAGCGGTGTAAAAAATGTATTTTTCACAATGTCAGATGATATCGTTATTAGCAGCTGGCAGTTTGGAAATGGTACTGCAACACAGGATCCTTCACAGGGAACAACTACAGATAAGCCTGTCAATACTGGAAGCGTAGCTACAATACAGGATGGCTGGTACTATATCAAGAACGTAAATGCACAGAAGTACCTTCAAGTTACAGGAAATACAGGAAAAGCTGTACAGAACGTTGAGATTGGAACAGGTTCCGGCGTAGATGGACAGAAGTGGTATGTAACTAACACTGGTGATGGCTATTTCACTCTTACCAACAAGCTTGGCAATTTCATGCTTGACGTAGCTAACGGAGAAGACGTAGACGGTGCAAACCTCCAGATCTACACTGCATGGGGCGGTGATGCACAGCAGTTTGCAGTAATGACTACATCTACCGACGGCGTATATATCATCGGAACCAAGTCAAGTAACAAGACTAAGGTTGTAGATGTATACGAACATGGCACTAAGGACGGAACTAACGTATGTCAGTGGTCTTATAACGGTAAAACTAACCAGCAGTGGACATTTGAGCCTGTTAGCGGCAATAATGATCAACCTTCTGATCAGCCTTCTGATCAGCCATCCGAGCAGCCCAAGGAAGAAACCGGAACTCAGACAGGCGGCCAGACGCAAGAGCCTGAAAATACACCTTCACAGACATCACTTCCTACAGGTGTAACAGCAACATATACTGTTGTAGATAACTGGGGTGGTTCTTTCCATTGCCAGATCGTTATCGAAAATAATTCCGGTAAGACACTTTCTAACTGGACTTTGACATTTGACTATGCTAATAGCATTGATAATCTCTGGAATGCCCAGTTATCAGGTCAAAGCGGTACTACAGTTACGGTAACAGCTCCAAGCTGGAATGCAGACCTTGCATCAGGCAGTAGCATTACTATAGATTTTATTGCAAGCGGAGACAGTAGCGCAGTTCCTACTAACTTTGCAGTAAAATGAGTCCAAGAATAATTTGCAATAAAATAAGGATTCGGTATAAAACGATTAAAATCGGGTGCTAAAGACATATTTTAGACCTGTATCCTAAAACAATGTAATAAAAAACAGGGTATCACGATAATCAAACGATCGATGATATCCTGTTTCTTTTGTCATTTACTAAGCATCTATTTAATACAACCTTCGCATATTAAATATAACCTTCGCATTTTAAATACATCTGTTATTGTCTAACTTCACTCTTTAGAATTGTTCTGCAAGTGAGGAACTTTTAAATGCGTTAAACCTTCTTTTATAGATTTGAAAAGCCTAACTTCATAGGGGCGTAAATCTGAATATAAATCTATATTATCTGTATCATTATAATTGGATAAAAGTAGCTCGGCTTCATTAAGATCATATCCTTTCGGTACCTTTATCTTTTCATTATTATCAGAAAAAGAGATCACGATAAGATAACGTTCATCCTTCCATCGTCTTCCATACACATAAAGCTTCTTGCTTAAGTGGAAATATTCACGGTATCTGCCGTAGATAAGCCCTTCATTCTCTTTTCTCAAAGAAAGACACTTCCTGTAGAAGTTCAGGATGCTGTCCGGATCCTTGTCTTCAGTCTCCACGTTAACAGTCTTATAGTTATGATTTATATAAAACCATGGCTTATTAGTAGAGAAGCCTGCATATTTTTCAGGAGTCCACTGCATAGGAGTTCTGGAAGAGTCGCGGCTCGACATCTGAATCCTTTTAAGACGCTTTCTTTCAGGCTCGTTAGTATGGAAATTCTTGTAATTATTGTGAGATGATACGTCTATGTATTTATCTATGGAGCTAAGGCTTATGTTGGTCATGCCGATTTCCTGGCCCTGATAGATAAAAGGTGTGCCCTGCTGGAATATATAGCTCGCCGCAAGGGCAGTTCCGCTTTCTCTCCAGTATTTTTTCTCATTGCCATAACGACTTATGATACGCGGATGGTCATGATTTTCAAGATAAAGAGCATTCCAGCCTTTACCCAGAAGCCTTGTCTGCCACTTACTAAAGGCGCTCTTAAGCTTTACAAGGTTAAAATCCCTGTGTATATACTCTGTCAGAAAACAATCCGCCATCATATGGTCAAAGTGGAACATCATATCAAGTGTTCGCTCTTTGCCCGTGATATATGAAAGCGCAGTTTCTACAGTAGTCATCGGCGCTTCACCTATCTGAAGAGCACCATACTCAAGGCATACATCCCTGAATTCCCTGAGATATTCCTGAATCCTTGGCCCGTCCTTGTAAAAAGGCATGCCGTTGGCAACAGGAATAAATGGATATCCGTCAGGAAGGTCAGGATGCTTAGATATAAATGTGATAACATCCTCTCTGAAGCCGTCAACGCCCATATCAAGCCAGAATCGCATGATCTTTTTAACTTCTTCCCTGACTACGGGATTGTCCATGTTAAGGTCCGGCTGTTTTCTTGCAAAAATATGTAAATAGTATTGATCCCTTTCAGGTACATATTCCCAGGCTTTGCCTTCAAAAAGTGAATCCCAGTTATTAGGCGGGCGCTTTTCGCCCTTTATGATCTTGGGATCCTTCCAGATATAGTAGTCGCTGTACTTATTGTCACGGCTCTTTTTACTTTCAAGAAACCAGTTATGTTCATCAGAAGTGTGATTTACAACAAGGTCCATCAAAACCTTAAGTCCCCTGTCATGAGCACCCTTTAAGACCTTACGGAAAAGGTCGAGATCGCCATAATCAGGATGAATGTTGTAATAGTCTGATATATCATAACCAAAGTCAGCATTAGGAGAGGGGTAGAGCGGTGAAAACCAGATTCCGTCTACTCCAAGAGACTTAAGATAGTCAAGCTTATTGTAAACGCCAAGAAGATCGCCAATGCCATCACCATTGCCGTCAGCAAAGCTCCTGATCCATATCTGGTAGAAGGACATGCTTCTGAAGTCTTTGATTATGTTGTTTTTGACTATATCATTTGTATTATTATTTTCCAAAATGATTTTCGTCCCCCATATTATTTAGATCAGGTTTATTATCAGTAATAAATATAATTCGACTACTAATATATATTCTTATAGCCTCGAAATAGAAAGCAGTCTTTACGGATTTAGTGCCAATCCTTAGATCCAATATCTAATTCAGAAATAAACTTGTCATATGAATTGTAAAACTTTTCAATAGCATCATTGACCTTGTTGGTTGAGTTTATTGAAAAGTTCTTAACCCCGTGATAAAGTCCGTGGGAAAAGTCCTTAATATCATCCTGAATATCGAAAGGAAAACGCGTCAGGGCATCCTTGTATGGTTCAAGAAGAGAATAGTAGTCTTCAAGTCTTGCAGTAAGCTTCCTGTGATCTTCAAGCTTACCAGCAGCCTTAAGATCCAGAACTTCTCCGTAACGCTCATAAGCCATATGTACACTGTCTTCCCAAGATATGTATATCTCATCCATTGCATGCTGACCCACATCATGGACAGCATCCATGTCCTTGCAGACTCTTTGTATAAGTTCTGCCATGGACTGGGCGTTTTCCTCGATTATATAGCCGTTCCTTCCATCGGTAACGCCCTCTGAAGCACAGGAGTCTTTTATCAGAACGCTCGCAAGGCCACAAGCTGCAGCCTCTCTGACAACAAGTCCGTTAGTATCATAAACAGACGGGAACAGGAAAAGATCTGCCCTTGTGTTCCACGCTTTAAGTACATTTCTATCATATATAGGACCTGTGAAAATGACTTTACGGCCAAGGCTCTTAGCTCTTTCTTTTAGTTCATCAGCATCTGGTCCGCTTCCTACAAATACCATTCTGAAGTCCATTCCTGCCTTATCAAGAAGCTCGCATGCATCAAGGATTATAGGAAGCCCCTTGTATTTGATGATCCTTCCAACATAGATAAATACTGGAACGTTGTCCGGAATATCATAGTCCTTGGTTGCCTCAACTATCTCGGCTTCAGAAGCTCTTCCTTTGGCAAAATCAACGCCGTTGTTCATAACGCGGTATTCGCCTTCGTAGCCAAGAGACTTAAGGTTTTCTCCGGCGCCCTTACTTACTACCCAGACATCATCACAGGCTTCGATATTCTTAACAAGGACGTTTATAGCTTCTTTCTGAACAAGTTCAGCTTTTACAGCACGCGCTATATCTACATCAAATTTAGTATGATATGTGAAAACAATAGGAGCCCCTGTTTCGCGGCGAAGAAGCCTTGCAAGAACAGTAGAAGATACAGGGCAGTGAGAGTGGATGATATCAGGATTATAATCCTTCATATCCTGGAATTCCCTTATGGCAAAAGGATTACCCGCTCTGTATCCTTTGATTATCTCGGTTGTATCAAAGCTCTGATACGGAATTACAAGATACGGATACTGATAGTAGTTAGTGTTTGGGTACTTGGGAGTTGCGACCATAACGCTATTACCCTCCATTTCGTGGAGGATACTTGCATAATTCATGACTACATTAGCTACACCATCAATTACAGGTGGAAAAGAATCGTTCAAAAGACTGATTTTCATGTATATTTATTCCTTTTCAATATTGCTGAAAACAATAATCATATTTATACTGTAATAAAGATTTTTTGAGTATATCTTTTTGCTAAAGATTCAAAGTCGCTTAAATCTATAGGTGAATTCTAAGATAAGATATTTGCAAATCTTCATAATTATTGTGAACTACCCACAGAGAAATTGCAAATATACTTATCTTAAGCCTGATAGAAATTTAGTTCTTTGTTTCGCTTGATTCAGTTTTAATTAGTAAATGGGAGGTATTTAGATGGGAGTTTTTTCTAAGGTTCATCGTTATCGCGATGCAGGGCAGGAAGCCAACGTCAACAATGTTGCAAACTTCGGAACCCCTGCCAAGTCATTATTCACAAGCACAAAAGTTTTTACGCTTCATCACAAGATCGATATCACTGACAATATGGAGAATGTAGTGTATCGTGCCCAGAGCAAGTTCTTTTCACTACATGATAAGACTGATATATTTGATTCTGCTGATAGAAGGATTGCTCATGTTGAGAAAAAATTCTTCTCACTCCATGAAAGACATTACATAACCATGGAAGATGGTACCTATTTTGAACTTTCAAACGAGATATTCCATATAATCAAGGATATCACTAACATTGAAGGCCTTGGATGGCAGCTTAGAGGCAATATCCTGGGACTTAACTTCGAGATCTATGATAGAAATGGGGAAGTAGTAGCAGTTATTTCGCAAAAGATGCTTTCTATACATGATAAGTACTGCGTAGATATATACAAAACAGAACACGAGAAGATCATAGTTGCGATCCTTGTTACACTTCAGCATATGATCAAAGACAGGGCAGCCGCAGCTTCTGCATCATCGTCTTCATCTTCATCCAGCTAAGATAATCAATCTAAGATATTATGAAAATTCGCCGGAAGTGAACATGTTCATTTCCGGCGAATTTTTATTATTTTTATTCGATGTAACGTAGAGCCATTGTATTATTTTAATTCATTATTTACCCGAAGCTACTTCGGATTCCTTATATATATATTTCTGAAATTTAATCCCTTTCAGCCAGCTCTTCCAACCACTCCTCATATGTACTCTCATAAGAGTGAGCCTTACTAGACTGTTTCTGATTCTGAAGGATAGCAGCTTTGGACTTGGCAATAGGCATTACGGTTCCGGCACCGCCTATACAGCCGCCCGGACAAGCCATACCTTCAAGAAGGTAGCCGTCGTATTTGCCTGCTTTAGCAAGAGCAAGCATCTTCTTACAGTTATCAAGACCTTCAGCTTTTTCAACCTTAACGTCTCTATCAGGATATCTTTCTTTAATAACATTTGCTACGGCATTTGCTACGCCGCCGCTGATGGCAAAGGCTCTACCGTCTCCGGATCCGCCATGCATTGTATTATGTGTCTCGAATTCAGCAAAGTTAACGCCTTTGGCTTCGAACATACCCATAACTTCCTCGAAGGTAAGAACAAAGTCTACATCGCTTCGAACTGACTTTCTACTTGCTTCAAGCTTTTTAGCTGCGCAAGGTCCGATAAAAGCAACTTTGCAGTCAGGATGCTGCTGTTTGAGAAGTCTTCCTGTAAGAACCATAGGTGTAAGTGCCATTGATATGCATTTTGCCTGTTCCGGGAATTCCTTCTTAGCCATTACTGACCATGCAGGACAGCAGGATGTTCCCATGAATGGAAGCTTTTCAGGAACTTCTTTTATAAAGTCATCAGCTTCCTGAAGTGTACAAAGGTCAGCACCTATAGCAACTTCTACAGCATCTGTAAATCCCAGAGCCCTAAATGCATAGCGCATTTTATCAAGAGTAAGGTCAGGTCCAAACTGGCCTACGATAGCAGGAGCAATAGCTGCGTATACAGGAGTATCGCTCTTAATAGCCTGAATTACCTGGAATATCTGAGCTTTATCTGCGATAGCACCAAATGGACAGTTTGCAAGGCACATTCCGCAGCTTACGCACTTATCATAATCGATCTCTGCTCGTCCAAGATCATCAGATTTAATGGCCTTAACGCCGCAAGCCTTAGCACAAGGCCTTTCTACACGGATTATAGCGTTATATGGGCAAACTTCTATACATCTGCCGCATTTAATACATTTTTCCTGATCGATAACAGATTTACCGTGATCAAATTTGATAGCATCACGAGGACAAACCTCATGACATGGATGTGCGAGACAAGCCTGACACTGGTTACTTACAGTTACAACGTTGTCAGGGCATTTGTTGCAGGCGAATTTAATGATGTTGATAAGAGGTGGCTGATAATACTTCTCAGGCTTAACGCATTCTTCAGCTCCTGTGGATACAGGTGCATGCTCAGCAGCGCTTCGAAGTGACAGACCCATGGCAAGACGCATTCTCTCTTTTACGATAGCTCTTTCAAGAAAGACGCTTTCTCTGTACTTGGATTCTTCGCCTGGAATGATACGATATGGAATCATCTCCATTTCAGAAAGATCGCCATCCTTATAGTTGTAGGACAGCTTAGCGACTTCCGCAAACACACGCTTACGAATATCGTTTACTGACGTATAGATGCCACGAATACTCATATAAATCTCCTTATCTGAACTTGTTTGAAATATAAAACCAATACTTTGCCGAATTGCCCTCTTCTTGTAAATATCGAACAAGAAGCTATTTTTGTTTAGCCATAATTAGTCATTTTTTATAATTCACAATATTATTATATACTGTATACCGTTAAATTTGTACAAAAATATATTAACTCGATAAATTTTTGATTTTTGTACTTAAAACTGTTATTTCTTGACAGAATCTAGCTTCAAATCTCCGTCCCTGACCCAGCCTATTTTCCTAAGATATGCATTGATCAAAGGGCATAATACTGCTGGAAGTATGAAAGATACAAGGATAAGACCTGCCCAGTCAAAGTTTGTTATGGAAGCCTTTGCGCCTGACGCAATATCGTTAACCCATCCCGTATACACACCGATCTGTCCTACAAATCCGCAGGTACCCATGCCAGATGAAATCAACACCTATAGTCACAAGTGGTGTGACAAGGATATCGATCTTGGTCTCTTTGGAAACAGCCTTACCAATTTCGGAAGCGATAATAGCTACGAATAAAACCGCTAATGGCCCGCCGGCACCACCAAGAGCGTTGGATGAAAATCCTACTGTTACCAGGGAAAAGAGAACCAGAGGCGGGCAGTGAAGAGCGTATCCAATAGCTACTGCCATAGCAGGACCACTCATAGCTTTTGCAAGCGCGCCAACTGTATAGGCAGTCTCGCCAACTGTTGCTACAGTCCGGTTAAGACAGGATATATCGAACTGTACGGCCAGAGTATCTATGATAGTTCCTATAAGAAGTGAACAGAAAAGACCCTGAGCCATAGCGCTAAGAGCATCAATAAGATATCTCTGAACGGATATCTCAATATCTTTACGTTTAAGGAAAGCTTTGATTCCGCCATTTGAACTCATAAGAATCCTCCTTATCATATGGATTTTATTATACCTTTGAAATGAATATGATACAAATAGTAAGTGAACTAAATTGTAGACGCTTTTAAATATCGTGCTTTTTTATAAAACTGATAAACCCCAGAATTAACCTCGTGTTGACACGATTATAAACGCAATTATATACTTACAGTTAAGCTTTTATTATAAGGGGGACAACATGAATAATCTACTTGATAATGCGCAGTCGGGCGCAGAAATTCTCACAATCGACGTAATTCTCACAGAGTTTAATGAAGTTAAGGGCCATAATGGCGATGCCTGCATGATTCTTTTTAATGGATACTGCCACTGCGACATCTTTAACGGCGATATCCTTAATGGCGGCGTTGATACTCAGAAGCAGGATGCAGGAAGCAGCACTAGAACCCTCTCAGCAAGATATATCCTTCAGGGCAAGGACTACGAAGGTAAGGACTGCAGGATCTTCATAGAAAACAACGGCGTAACTGAAGGTGGAGAGTTTGTGACTACTCCAAAGATCCTTACAGACAGCGAAGCACTTAAGATTCTTGAAAACATGGACCTTGTCGGAAGCATCGGGGGAACAGATGAAGAAGGACACATCCAGATCCATATCAGAAAAAAATGAGCGGATCAATCCTAAGCATGCTAAGTTTATAATCCGCGCTCCGCTTGGGCTTCGGCTGTTTTTGCTTATTTGCACTTTGGTTTGTATTTCATTATTATGTCTTTTTGTGTTTTTGATTATTGATAATATACGTGTATTAGGTGAAGTGTTGTTTTTAGTAATAATATTTGTTTTATGCCTTGTATATTCTCTGGCGATAATAACCCAGAGCATAGAGGTATGTGATGGTATTTTGAAGATAAGATATTTGTTTTTTATCAAAAAAGAATATCCAATCAAAAGAATTACCGGATGGTACACAAATACTGTATTTACGAGAACAGGAGAACGTAACTTTATAGGCGTTTATATTGACGGTAAAAAGCTGATACTCCCGATGCAGCCTGAATCAAGATGGAAAGATATAGATTCTTGGGAACATTTTTTAAAATCTGTAAGAAGAAAACATGAACATATATCTGAAATAGAGTTTTGGCCGTTTAACTTCTAGATTCATATCAAAATTAACAAGTTAAATAGCAGAATTTAAGCAGAATTTAAGCAGAATTTAATTCAAGAAATTTAACTATTCGCAAAACGCGGCTTTTTGGAATAGTTAAAATATTAGAACTAAAAATTACTGCCTTAATTGAAGAATTTAACGCAACTTTAGGTTTTAAAAAGGTCCAAAATAGTTGCGCTAACCTCTTCACTGTTCATGGTCATAGTTGCATTCTATAATTTATCTATGGATAAATTATCTAAAGATCAAATCCAACTTAAC
>JAEEGL013487137.1_pt1 | contig 21252 bp, 16 predicted proteins | sample 9134231 | NCBI WGS metagenome assembly JAEEGL01 (sample SAMN16246548, study PRJNA631951) | gut metagenome | biome: gut microbiome; feature: rumen; material: fiber-attached | host: Bos | place: Iran: Karaj | collected 2018-10
GAGAAGATACTGGACTATGAGGAGTGTGGTTTGATACTTGGGAAGAATCTCATCATAACCCTTGAAACGCAAGAGCGCCCCTTAGATGTAAAAGTTGTAGATGAAAAAGCAAGAGTGTTTCTGACGTAGTTTAGGGAAACAACGGAGATTTCCGCTGCCACCAGTTGCTCATAGATCAGGAGCCTGAGGTAATAACCAGCCACCATGCCCATGGCATGGCTTGTCCTTGCGGTGCATAAATCAGAATGCTAAAATGGAAAGCCTGATGGTGGCTACTAACAGCTGCTCATGAGTCAATCGCCATCGGTGACGAGTACACAGCATTCTGATTTATGAGCTGCAAGGATGGCGTTCTGTGATCTCAGTTTTTATCATAGTTAACTTGCCTATCCCATATTGTCCAACATCGCTAAATATGCCATAATTAATACATGAATTAATGACACCGATCAGGGGAGAGATTTATGAACGAGGCCACGCAGATTTCTTATGGAAAAGGCATAGTTACAGTGGTAATGAATTCTGACAGTGAGACGGAAGTTGCTGCTCCCAATATTAGATTTGGTGATTATCAAAAGGCCGTTCAGGCCACATTTTCCGAGAAAGAACTTGAAACTATAAGCAGTGGCGCCTCCGCACGGATGAAGCTTGATTTTGTGATGGTGGAGGAGCTGGAGGATAAGGGGCTTGAGTCTCTTATCAAGGATGCGATAAATGAGGCTGAAGCTACTAAGGGAACTCTTCATGAGGGGATGTACTACGAGGTGACAGCCACTAAGTCAATTAATTCTGAGCAGGAAATCCCATTTGACAGCTTCTCTGAGGATGTGGAGATTCAGGTTGATGTGCCCTTGTACCTGATAGCTCAGGACAGAGATTACTATTTGATAAAAAGTTACATGGGAGTGTGCGAATTGGTGGAGGACGTGGATCATGAGGCTGATACGCTCTCTGTTGATGTCCACGATCTGTCAACAAGCCTTATGGTTTATCAGGACAGAAGTGAAGCCCTGACACAAAATCCAGTCAAAACCCACATAAAACCTCAATATTTGTTTATTGGTGCAATAGTATTGCTGGTTGCAATCTGGTGGCATATCGACAGACGAACAAACAGAAAAAATCAGGACTAATTTCTACTAAATAATAATAGCTTTTATTACATAAAAACAGTAAAATTAGTATATGGATGTTAGGGAGGTTTTTGGTACAAACACATACTACCTTAATGAGAAAGCCGAGCCATGTGAAATAGGCAGGCTTCTTAATTATGGTGTTCAACATATGGGCATGGGCGTCATTTTCCTGAACAAAAAGAGGGAGTGCGTCTATGCAAATCGTCATGCCTTCACCATGTTCCATTCCCGTGAAGATCTACAGGAGCTGTACAAAGCCTTCTCAAGCTGGATGACCAGTCAGGGAATCGAACCCAGCACCGCCTCCTGGTGCAGACTTTTCGAAAATCGTGACAAAGAAAGACTATTCAAGGTTCGCTACCATATACTGATGGGTAGTGATGGCAAGGTCGTAGGTTATATGTACACGATCCAGAATCTGTCTGACATCGTTGAGAACGGAACAGGAGAGCAGTACAGGCTTACCCACGACGAGCTGACCACTCTCTATAACAAGGAGGGCTTTACCCAGGCGACGGAGAGCCTCCTTCGTGACACAGACAAAACTTACCTTCTTCTTTATTCGAACATCAAGGACTTCAAGCTCTTCAACCAGCTCTTTGGCCTGGACAGGGGCAACGGAATCCTTATCAATATTGGTGAGATGATGATCCAGAATGCCAAGGATGATGATGTTTATGGCAGGATCAACAGCGATCACTTCGCCCTTTGCATGCCCAAGGAGCGCTTCGATGAAAAGAGCTTTAAGAAGCTTGTAAGGGAGATTGCCGGAAAGGTGACCAGCAAGTCCTATTCACTGCACATCCAGGTGGGCGTCTATGAAATCATCGATCCTAAAATGGACATAACCCTTATGTGTGACAGGGCCTACATGGCCTGCAAGTCCATCAAGAAGGACGGTGTATGCGAGATTGCCTGGTACAGCGATGAAATGCTGGTGCATGCTCTTTTGGAAAAAGAGATTTTATCCAGCTTCGACTTCGCTATCATAAACAGACAGTTTGGAATCTATCTTCAGCCTCAGGTCTATGCTGATGGAAAGATCTTTGGTGCAGAGGCTCTTGCCAGATGGATTCATCCGGAAAATGGTATCATCCAACCGGGCGTTTTCATTGATGTACTGGAGAGATCAGATCTTATCTACAAACTGGATCGGTATATCTGGGAACTGGCAGCGAAACAGCTGGCGAACTGGAAAGGAACCCAGTGGGAAGATGTCTCCATTTCTGTGAATGTCTCTCCAAAAGACCTTTACTACCTGGACATCAAGAAAGAGTTCACGGAGCTGACTGAAAAGTACCACATCGATCCCAAGTCCTTTAACATCGAGATTACAGAAACAGCTGTGACCTCTGATGTGAACAAATGTGCAAAACTTATATTGGAGCTCCAGAAGTGTGGCTTCCTTGTTGAAATCGACGACTTTGGATCGGGTTATTCATCGCTGAATATGCTTAAGGATATCAATGCAGATGTCCTTAAAATCGACATGGGCTTCCTTAGGAAGACTGATAATCAAAAGAGAGCTCAGGTAATCCTTAACTACACTGTGGATATGGCTCATGAACTGGGGATGAGAGTCATAACAGAGGGAGTAGAGACCCAGGACCAGCTGGATTTCCTGACAGGAATGGGCTGTACCATGTTCCAGGGCTTCTATTTTGCAAAGCCAATGCCTATTGACCAATTTGAAGAACTGTATAAAAATAAATAATTATAAATTATTGGAGGAGAAGAGGTATGAAGATCGGTATTAAAGAAGTTGTTGCTATGGGTATCGGAACTGCACTTTTTGTAGTTCTGACAAATGTACAGATTCCTGTGTTTGTTGTTCCTAACACAGCTATCCAGCCAAGAATGGCCATCCTTGCTTTTCTGGCCGCAGTATTCGGCCCTATCGTGGGAGCGGTTGTTGGATTCGCAGGACATGCACTTGGTGATGCATTCTTTTATGGATCTGTATGGTGGAGCTGGGTTTTCCCAGAGGCAGTTGTAGGACTTGCCATCGGTTTCTTTGCAAAGAAGTTTGCTGTTAAGGAAGGCGGCTTTGCAAGCGGAAAGAACCTGATCATTTTCAATGTGGTTCAGGTTGTTGCAAATGCAGTTGCTTGGATTGTAGTTGCTCCTGTTCTTGACATCCTTATCTACGCAGAGCCTTCAGACAAGGTATTTTCACAGGGCGCAGTTGCTTTCATTCTTAACATTATCGCAATCGGAGTTCTGGGCTCACTTCTTCTTGTAGCTTACAGCAGGATTGCAGGAAGTTCATCAGACCTTAAGGTGGAGGAATAAAGGTTGGAGAACAGAAACAATCCGATAATAGATTTTGAGAATGTCTCTTTTAAGTATAGAGCTCAGCAGGAGCCGACCTTGAAGGACATAAACCTTAAGATCTATCCCGGAGAAAAGGTCCTGATAGCCGGACAGTCCGGATCAGGCAAATCAACACTTGCACATTGTTTAAATGCTCTTATCCCCTGTTCTTTTACGGGGGATATGAGCGGAACACTCCGAGTTGACGGGCAGGAACCCTCAAAGCTCGGAGTTTTTGGTATGTCCAAGATTGTGGGTACAGTTCTTCAGGATACAGATGGCCAGTTCATCGCGCTGACTGTAGCAGAGGACATTGCCTTTGCTCTTGAGAACGAGAATACACCACAAAAAGAAATGTACGAGAAGGTGGACAGCGTTGCATCAAGGCTGGAACTAACTGACCTTCTGGGCAACGCCCCGGGAGAGCTTTCCGGAGGCCAGAAGCAGAGAGTGTCCCTTGCAGGAGTTCTTGCCTGCAATGTTAAGGTGCTTCTTTTTGATGAGCCACTGGCAAATCTTGATCCTGCCACAGGCAAAAGAACTATCGCCCTGATCGACGAGCTTATGAAAAAAGAGGACCTTACTGTCATCATTATCGAGCATAGGCTTGAAGATGTACTATATAGAGATGTGGACAGGGTAGTACTTATGGACGGCGGACGTATCATCGCTGACAAGACGCCGGATGAACTGCTCTGCTCAGATCTTCTTATAGACAATGGCATTAGAGAGCCTCTTTATATTGCTGCACTCAAGGCTGCAGGAGCGAAGATAACTCCGGACACGAAGCCACAGCACATTGAGATCATGAACGTGGAACCCTACAAGGAAACAGTTCAGAAGTGGTACCATCATATGCCGGTTCATAAGGGTGTAAGCACGGGTGAATCTCTTTTGTCCGTAGAAGGCCTTAGCTTCAGCTATGACGGTAAGAAGCAGATATTATCCGATGTATCTTTTAATATAAAAAGAGGAGAGATGGTGGCCCTTGTAGGCAAGAACGGTGCCGGCAAATCAACGCTTGCCTCTCTTATCTGTGGCTTTAACAAGCCTGATAAGGGCGTGATAAAGCTTGGTGGCAATGATATTTCATCCCTGTCAATCAAGGAGAGGGGCGAGAGTATCGGCTATGTTATGCAAAGCCCCAATCAGATGATAAGTAAGCCTATGATCATGGAAGAAGTAGGGCTCGGCCTTGCTGTGAGGGGTGTTCCACACTCAGAAGTGGAGTACAGGGCAAAAGAGATACTGAAGATCTGTGGGCTTTATCCCTTCAGGAACTGGCCTGTGTCAGCACTTTCCTTTGGTCAGAAAAAGAGAGTGTCCATTGCTTCAATCCTTATCATGAATCCCGACATACTGATCCTGGATGAGCCTACTGCAGGCCAGGATTACATGCACTACACAGAGATTATGGAGTTCCTTGTGAACATCAGAAAGACCCTTCCTGTGACCATAGTGATGATAACCCATGACATGCATCTTATGCTGGAGTACACTGACAGGACTCTGGTTTTGACAGATGGAAAGCTCCTTATGGATGCTGCTCCTTCAGAGGTTCTTACTGATCAGGAGGTGTGCGATAGGGCTTATCTTAAGAGAACATCTCTTTATGATCTGGCACTTAAATGCGGAATTGATGATCCAAGCGAATTTGCTGCCAGATTTATAGATCATGACAGGAAGAACAGGGTGGCAAAAATAGATGAGTAAACTGATATCCTATGAACAAAAGAATACGCCAATTCACAAGTTGAGTGGCTTCACCAAGCTGGTTTTCTTTTTGATATGGTGCACTGCAAGTGCCCTGACCTTTGACACCAGGATACTTCTTTGCATGCTTGTCATTGGCTTTGTGATCTACAAGGTTTCCGACACCAGGTGGAAGCAGGTGAGCGCGGTATTTACGGCAGTTATGATATTTATGATCATAAATCTTCTGGCAATTTTCTTTTTCGCCCCCTACCAGGGCTGCCAGATATATGGCTCCAGGACTGAGATCGCGCATCTTTTTGGAAACGTGTATCTTACGCAGGAACAGCTCTTTTACGAATTTAACGTGTTTATTAAGTACTTCACGGTTATCCCTGCGGTATTTATCTTCCTGGTAACAACGGACCCGAGCGAGTTGGCCGCCTCCCTAAATGGCGTTGGCGTGCCCTATTCAATTGCTTATTCTTTGGAGGTTGCCCTTCGCTACATCCCGGATGTACAGGACGAATTCAGGAAGATCAAGAATGCCCAGGAAGCCAGGGGTATCGAAATGAGTTCCAAGGGAAGGCTCATGGAGAGAATGAAGAACACGGTAAGCATCATTTTCCCGCTTCTGTTTTCATCAATGGAGAGGATAGATGTTGTAAGTAACGCCATGGAGCTTCGAGGTTTTGGTAAGAAAAAGAAACGTTCCTGGTACTCCAGGCGACCGCTAAAAACTGCTGACTTTGCAGTCCTTGCCTTTATTGTGGTATTCTTTATTGGATCCATGATCATTACATATCATGACGGAAACAGATTTTTTAACCCATTTGTGTGAGGGACAATGAATTACTATTATGCGCCGATGGAGGGGATAACTCTCTATCCTTTGAGAAATGTACATAGAGAAGTTTTTGGGGCGGGGGTAGACAAGTACTACACCCCGTTTCTTACTGCTGCGTCCACTTTTCATTTCAAGAACAGGGAAAAGAAAGACGTGCTGCCTGAAAAGAACTCTCCCCTGTTTGAAGATTACAGCACTCAGATAGAGCCACAGATCATGGCGGGAAATGCCGAGAACTTCCTGTGGGCTGCAAGAGAGATGAAAAAACTGGGATATAAGGGTGTTAATTTAAATCTTGGATGTCCTGCCCCGACGGTGGTGAACAGGCACAAGGGCGCCGGGCTTCTTCAGGATGTGGAGTACCTGGACAAGATGCTTGCTGAGATATTTGAGGCAGTGCAGGAGGGTGCTATCGTTGGTGGCAAGCCCTTTAATAAGCGCCGGGATGAAGAGAACCTTGCTGATCTGGGAAGTGATATTTATCCGGAAGTTTCTCTTAAGACCCGCCTTGGCTTTTCTGACCCTTCAGAAGCAGATGCGCTCATGAAGGTCTATGCTAAGTACCCGGTAAAAGAGCTAACGATCCACGCAAGGGTACGGGAAGACTACTACGCAGGAACACCGCGCATTGAGGACATTAAACGCGCGCTGCTGGTCTATCGTGAGAGCGGTGGACAGGCATCTGTTTGCTACAACGGAAATGTGGATTCAACTGATTCCCTTCAAAAGCTTCTTGATGTAATTGGTCCGGATAATGGGGCAGACAGCGAATCAATATCCTCCATCATGATCGGACGTGGTCTTATGGCGAATCCGGCGCTGGTGAGGGAACTGAAGGGCGGAGAGAAATTGCAGCCCGATGAATTAAAGAAGTACCTTAGAAAACTCTACGATGCATACTCTGAATATATCCCTGAAGATAGGAACGTTATCTTTAAGATGCTGGAGCACTGGGCTTTTCTTCATGTTCACTTTAAGGACTGCGACAAATGCCTTAAGAACATAAGAAAAAGCCGCAGCAAGGATGAATACCAAGCTGCGGTGAATCGCATATTTGCTGAGTGTGAATTTGTTTGATTTATGGGCAATTCTGTTTCATGCTGACACGGCTGCCGGCTGGAACAGAAGATGTGATGAATGCGTTAGCGCCGATAACTGAGCCTTCTCCGATAACTGTTTCGCCGCCCAGGATAGAAGCTCCTGAGTAGATGGTAACATTATCTTCGATGGTGGGATGACGCTTAACACCTTTAAGGGACTGACCACCTCTGGTTGAAAGACCACCGATGGTAACGCCCTGGTAGATCTTAACGTGCTCACCGATCACTGAGGTCTCGCCGATAACAATGCCTGTACCGTGGTCGATCATCAGGTACTTACCAAGGGTAGCACCGGGATGAATATCGATTCCGGTCTTGGAATGTGCATACTCAGTCATCATTCGAGGAATAAGCGGCACTTTAAGCATATACAGCTCGTGGGCAATCCTGTTGATGGTGGAAGCTGTAAGCCCAGGATAGGAGAGGATGATCTCCCCCTTACTGTAAGCAGCCGGGTCTCCTTCATAGCAGGCCTGAAGATCACTGTCGCAGTACTCACGGATCTTTGGAAGTTGCTTGAAAAACTCATGTGTGATGCACCTTGCTCCGCAGTCTAATGTCTCATCTGTGGTATTTGCATAATCCGGACTGTGGTGGAAGGCTATAGCAATCTGTTTCTGAAGATTGTAGATAACATCTTCTATAACAACCGCAATCCTGTTGTTGTCGTTGTAACTCTTGTAAACCTTATCCCTGTAATAACCTGGGTAGATAATGCGGATAAGCTTGATGACAATGTCTTTTACCGCGTCTCTGTCAGGCTGGTTGTAGACATCCATCTGGTCCACATCACGGCCATTCTCGTAATCCGTAAGGATCAGGCCCACAATGTCTTTTATCTCATTTTTTAATTCCGGTGAATTATTGTTCGTTTTGAAATCCATAGAAGCTTTACTCCTAGTCTTTTACCCGTTTTTTTGATTATACTCTATATTCTGCATTATAGTGAAAAAAATTTTCGTATCGCGCTAAATAATTTAAAGAGCCATGCCGATAAAGTAGTTAGATAACTCTATATCTATGCAAATTTCTTTTCCGGCAAATGGATCTTGCCATATCGTACACGGATGTACTTATTGGGAAAAGAGCCTTTGGAAGTATTGGAGGTACGTGTACTATGATGAGATCACTCTGGTCCGGAGTTTCCGGTTTAAAGACCCATCAGATGGAAATGGATGTCATTGGTAACAACATTGCCAATGTTAATACAACGTCATATAAATCACAGGCAACAGGCTTTAAGGATGTTCTTTACCAGACAGTAAGGGAAGGAACAGGAGCCGGCCAGAATACAGGAACAACCAACATCTCCCAGGTAGGACTTGGAACAAGAATGGGATCCATTTATACAAATATTACTTCTCAGGGATCTGCGATTACAACGAACAATGTGTTTGACTTAATGATCACTGGTGATGCATTTTTTGCTGTTTCCGAGGCTCCGGGCACAGATAATTGGATGTTTACAAGAGACGGCGCTTTGACAATAGACGGCAGTGGAAATCTTGTTACTCAGAATGACGGTTATTATCTTGGCTTTGTGGCGGGAGTAGGTATTGCAGGCGGAGGCGCTATTATTTCAGACAAAACAAAAGTTATGCCTGGAACAGCCACTGGTGAGGCTTATTTTAAAGGTAACATAGATAAGGATGATGAAGACCTTGTAGAGGGAAAAGACTTAAGGCTCAATGTTTATGGGAATGATGGAAAAGAGTATACAATAGTCTACAATCTTACTGACGCAGCAGATAATGATGACAGCACATACCAGTTGGATCTTTCAAAAGTACTGGATGAAAATGGTAACAAATTAGACAACATTGGTAATGACTCCTTGATACTTACATATAATAGGCATGATGGAACTCTGGAAGGAATATCATCGAAGCGAATAACTATTTTTACAAATGCTATACCTGTTACTGATGATCAAGGTGTGGTTGTTGAAAATAATTTCGTAATGGCTGGACCGTTTGTTGTGGGCGACTTTACTAGAACAGTTACCGGAAAAGACGGAGAGACTTATACTCTTCATTTCTCTGTTCCAACCAGCAGCGATCCTGAATGTGACTATGATTTCTCCATTGATTACATAACTGATAAATATGGCAACAGAATTGATTTTGAGGATAAAAAGGCTTCATTCAATTTTGATGATGACACAGGAACATTACTAACAATCAACGGAGAGGCTATATCAGAGGTTATTTTTGATTTTGAAGATGCGGTTTCCTATAACGAAGATGGTACAGTAGATAAAAAGTTTGATCTGGGAACCACCACAATCGATTTTTCTGAAGTATATATCAATGTCCCCGGAAAGAAGGGATATACCTATCACTTTACCGGAGATGCCGATGTTCTTGGTGACCTGTATGTAGATTTTTCAAATACTCACAACTATGCAACAGTTGGTGGAGGTCACTTCAGTACTATCTATGGATATAAGGGAAATACAGAGGGACTTAATAAGGGATATCCAACCGGAGATATGACAGGCATTTCAATATCCGATGATGGCACGATATATGGCCGTTACAGCAATGGTGAATCCCAAGTTCTTGCACAGCTTATTTTTGCTCGATTCAATAACGCCATGGGACTTGAGAAGGTTGGAAACAATATGTATAAAGCTTCCCTTAACTCCGGACAGCCTATGTGGGGATATGTTAACGAAAACGGTGGCTACCTTTCATCTGGCGTCCTTGAGGGCAGTAATGTGGATCTGGCAAAAGAGTTTACTGACATGATCACCACACAGCGTGGCTTCCAGGCCAACAGTAAGGTCATCACAACTTCTGATGAAATGCTACAGCTTTTAAGAGGTCTTAAGAGGTAAAGAATAAATATAAATAATTTTAACTGGCTCCGGTATACTTCCGGGGCCAGTTTTTAGTTTACGCGCCATGGAAACTGCGAATAAAAAATATCGAAAATGTAAATTTCTTTCATGCATATTTGTGCACTTTTTACGGAAATTGTGAAGAAACTATAAAATATTTATGAAAAATCGGTTGAAGTCTATACATATAAGTATTATATTTGTACTCGCGATTAGGGGAAAGTGATTAAATTTAGTTGATACTGAGTTTAATTTCTTTTTTTATGTTTATTTGTAGTATTGGATTTTTGTTAAGGAAACAATAATGTCACAGGTGAATTTAAAAAAGTTAAGCAGAGCTGAGCTTTTGGAGATGATGATAGCATTCTCTGAGGAAGCGGATGCTGCTAAGAAACACGAACAGGAATATAAAGAAGAGCTTGAAAGAGAAAAACTTGAGCTTCAGAAGGAATTCGCAAAGGAAAGAGCAGCCATGCTCCAGAGCTTTGACGAAGAAAAGGCAGCAATGAGGCTTAAGTTTAACGAGCAGAAGGCTGAAATGCAGTCCAAGTTTGACAAGGATATGGCTGGCCTTAAGGCAAGGCTTACAAGAGAGAAGGAAGAACTTTCCACTCAGGTGGGAGACTCCCTGGCAAAGATAGAGGATTCCGGAAACCTTGCAGAGGCAACACTAAAGCTTTCAGGCATCATGGAATCAGCTCAGAAAGCTGCTGATCTGTATGTAAAGTCACTTCAGGAAAAGGCTAAAGCTGAGTATGAGGACTTTCAGAAGGATCTGGCAAATGCAAGAAAGCAGCTTATTCCAGAGCAGCCTAAGGAGGCAGAGCCAAAGGCAAAGAAGACCACAAGAACGGCTTCAAAAACTACAACGAGGAAAACTGTAAGCCGTAAGAAAAAGGAAGAACCTGTAGCAGATGAGCGAGAAGCAGTTTGAAAAGCCCTCTATTGAACAGCTTAAGGCTGAGCTAAAGAGAGAGAACAGCAAAAAAGAATACAGAAAAGTTCTTAGAAATACACTTATTGTCGTTGTGGTTGTGGCAGCATTGGCGGTGCTGGTTTCCAGCTTCTTTGTAACGGTACTTAGAGTTACAGGAGAGTCCATGACCCCCACCCTTCAGACGGGAGAGATAGTAATTGCCCAGAACTCCAGCACCTTTGATGCCGGTGACCTGATCGCTTTTTATTACAACAACAAGGTCCTGGTGAAAAGAGTTCTCGGCTCACCGGGGGATTGGATAGACATCGACAGTGAGGGAAATGTATCAGTGAATGGCAGCCTGATACAAGAGGATTATGTTTCTGATAAGAGTCTGGAACCCACCGATATTTCTTTTCCCTATCAGGTACCTGAGAATAGGTACTTCGTGCTGGGAGATCACAGGCAGGCTTCCATAGATTCAAGATCAAATGCAGTGGGATGTGTAACTAAGGAGCAGTTAATTGGAAAAATAGTGTTCAGGATTTATCCTTTTGGAGCTTTTGGCGGACTTTAAAAGGTAAAACTATGAGGTAGGGGATATGCGCAGGACTGATGAGAATCGCGCAGAAAATTACATAAAAAAGCATAACAAACACAGGAAGTGGCTTGTGTTTGTTCTTTGTTTGTCGCTTTTTACAGGTTCGGGCACCTTGTACATGCTCAATAAGCCGGCTACAGCCATGACTGAGGAGGGGGCAAAGAGCATCGGACTTGTGCTGGATACAGCTGATGCTGAGTTTGAAGAGGGTCTCATCCGGCAGATGGAGGAGGAAGAGGCTTCCAGAGAAGAAGCAGCTTCCGGAAGTGAGGATTCTTCCGCTGCGGAAGAGAGTTCAAATTCCGGTGATAAGGAATCCGGTGCTGCAGAGAACGGTGCGGACAAGAAAGAAGAGTCTGTGACTAGCGAGAGCACTGAGGACAAGAAAGAAGAGTCCGAGACTGGAGAGGTCACTGAGGGCAAGAAAGAAGAGTCCGAGACTGGAGAGGTCACTGAGGACAAGGAAGACGAGTCCGAGGATAAGGAGAACTCTGAGGACAAGGAAAGCGCGAAGACCAAGGAGACCACTGAAGACAAAGAAAGCGATAATAAGAAGGCTGACAAGAAATCAGACGTTGTAATCACAGTTCGCTACGAGGATAAGGCTGGCGAGGAAATCGCTGAGGCAAAAGAGCTTTCCATCTCCGAATCCTTTGATCTCAAGGAAGAAGTTAGAAGCTTTGAGGGATATCTTTTCGCAAAGGGCTTTATCGATGATGAGGAAGTAACATCCATTGTTAAAAAGAGTTATTCCGAGATGCCGGATTTTGAGGCGCTCAAAGCAGATGCCAAGGAAGAATCTAAAGAAGATACAAAAGAGGAAGACACCAAGTCCGAATTTACATATTACGAGGCAACTCTGACAAATGGCGACATCCTTGTAGTTGATGAGGATGCAGATCTTCACCTTGTTTACTTGAAACAAAACGAGAAGGAAGAATTCCTTTTCACAAGCGACGAATACAACGTAAAGGTTAAGCTGTCAGAACCATCAGCTCTTCCTGAGGGCGTCGAACTTAAGGTTACAACAGTAGATCAGGATACTGAAGGCTACAACTACGAAGCCTATATGGAGGCACTTAACGAGAACGCCGACAGGATAAAAGAGACTAACGAAGAAGATAAGCCCCAAACGGAATCCGATGAGGAATTGACCTACGATTCCACAAATACGTTGCTACTTGATATAGCGTTCATGCTTGAAGATGTGGAATATGAGCCCAAGGAAGGATCTGCTTTGGTAGAAGTTACTTTTAACAGGAAGCAGATTTCCGAGGAAATTGAGGCTGAAACTTCAGATGAGCTGGCAATCGTGCATCTTCCGGTAAACAGCGAAGTAATGGAGCTGGTTAACTCCACCAGCGAAGCTACAGATATCTCTGCAAGCGATGTTGAGGTTCAGGTTTATAAAGAGGGAACGGTGTCTCTTGATGGAAATGTGGATGTGATCTCTTTTGAGACAGACGCTTTTTCTATTTCTGCGGTAGTGAAAAAAAGTCATGATGTAGGTGACTGCTCCTGGGAAGCGCTAACTAAAAAGAGCTATTCCGCAGTGGACATAATTGATGCCCTTGGAGATGCCAAGTATTTTGGTGCTGTTGCCAATAGCTTTGGAGGTGGCTCTCACTTTGAGGCCAATGTAGCTGTAAATAACTATTGGGCAACTTCTGGAGAAGTACTTTTTGACTACGATAACACTAACGGCGGATACATTCTTTCAGACGAGTTTAAGAATTATAAGATAACCGTTGAAAAGAAATCCACATCACCTGATAACTTTTACTTCGGAGTATATGAGGACGAAGAAGGCAAAAACAGAATAAATTGGCTTGATTTTTCTTTTACTTCTTCAGACTTTGTATATTCAGAGGGAATGTATGTTGCTACCCATGTCATTAACGTAAATAACTACCCATCCCTTTATGTTTATGAGCTGCAGGGCTGTGATGACGAAGGTAGGGGTGGACGACCTGTTAAGAACAACCAGACTGCAGAAAACTACACAGTTTCGTACCTGAGCAATATTACAGAAACAAATAACGCCCTTGATCCAATCATGAGCAGTTATATCACAAATGGTGACTCATCGTGGAACGCCGGGTATTACCTTCATAAGAACGCAAGTCTTTACTACAATGCAACAGATCAAGGCTGGAGCAAGGTCTCCAAGGATAATAACGGAAATGTTTACGTTAGTCCTGAAAAGTACCATGTTCGCAAGGATTATGTGGATTCAATGCTTACCTCAGCAAAAGAGCTTTCGGCTAAGCTTCCATATATTTCAGGCAGTAGCTCTGTGGAAGTTTTCAATGTTAAGCATAAACAGTGGGGTGAGTTCCGCAATGATCTCTTTAATGCTGCCAAGGCGGCTAATAAGAAATACAGCTGGGGGGACCAAAATGACGTTGAGAAGGAGAATCAGGGCATCAAATTGGGCAGTGATTCTATTCTTGTGATCAACTTGGATCTTACAGGATGTAGTGATTATACCCTGAGTCGATTCTCGGTTAATGGTGTGCTTTCTACTAAGGCGTATGAGCATTTTGGAAGTATTGCTTCAAGGATAATAATCAATCCGGTGCAGAAAAATTCTGCGGGAGTATATGAACCCTATAACGGAACAATAAGAACCAGTGGTTCCATGGGAACACTGCTGGCACCTTCTGCCACTGTTGAACAGGGCGGACATGTTGGAGCGATAATTGCAGATTATATCAATAACACCAGCGGTGAGATCCATAAGCAGACACTTGTAGGCTACAAGGAAGCTACAGGCAAGGTTACTGTTACAAACATTGGTAAGGACAATCCTAAGGGCAAAGTTGTCAAGGAATGGAATGGCAAACAGGCTTACCCGTATATTTACGCCTATGTTTGTGCAAGAGGATATTTGAACGGCAAGGGGATAGAGGACATTCCAGAACTTGGAAATCTTATTACCCTTAGCGGGGAAAACCACTGGACTCAGGAAGTATCATTCCCTGCGGATACCTATGTAAATAAAAAAGGTACAAAGCTGGATGTAATATATCGCGTGGTAGAAGTAAATGCCTTTAAGAACGGTGTGAATGCTGATAAGGGCTTATACACCTATGATGAGCTCAAGGCTAAGCTGGAAAAGGGAGAAACCACTAATGATGCAGGAACAAGCCTTTTCCTTTACAACGATAAATCCGGAAACAGCATTACTGTAAACGGCTACTTCACCAGCTATTCCAGCACTATCGGAACTAAGACGGGATATGACGGAAAAGAGAGAATAATCTATATTCCCGGTGAAAAAGCTTCCGAAAGAGTAGTAACTATCACTAATAATGAGGATCCAAGTTATGCTCCGACTCAGCTGATCGTGCAGAAACAGTGGGGAGACAATGACCCGGGAGTAGGCGCAGTTACCTTTGATATAGAGATAACTCTTTTGCGCAAGCTTGAAGGCGAAAAAGATTCTAAGTATGTTGAGGTTGAAAAAAGAACCCTGGAGAAAGGTAAGGAAAGCGTTGGGTTTACGGATCTTCCTTCCCGAAATGCAGATGGTAAAAAATATGTCTATTCTGCAAAAGAGAGTTATCAAGGTGAGACCTTCTACCTTAATGGAAAGAGCGTAAACGGATTCAAGCTTAAGAAGATAGAAGATTTCAAGGTTGAAAACGGAACAGGAATAAGGTTTATCAATGTTCCTGTGATAGTCATTGAAAAGGAGTTCAATCTTGGCGGAAAGACCTTGACGGTTGAGGAAGCCAAAGCTGCAAAGAAGGAAACAGTATTTGTTAACCTGTACAGCGGTGGTAATGGCATAGAAACAAAGCTTGTGAAAAAAGCTATTCCCCTTGGCTCTGGTAATGGATGGCATGAGGAAATAGAAGCGCCAAGATCCTGGTCCTCGAAAAAACAGTATACATACTACATTAAGGAGTGCAACTCTGATGGTGAGGAGTATAGCCAGTCGTCTTTGATCACTTACTATGCTTATGAGAACGGTAAGAAGACGAAATCCGGAACTGACCCTACTGGGGCACTGGTCTACGGCAGGAATAAGTCAGTACTAAAGCTTAAGGTTGTCAACTACCAGGGTACCAACGTTCTTCCAAAAACCGGAGGCGAAGGAACAACCCAGTACATAGCATTTGGAATACTTCTTATGGCTATTGCATTTTCAGGATTCATGCTCTTTAAAAAGAGAGAGCAGCTTTAAACAGGTTTAATGCCGAAAGGCTTTAACAAATAGACAAAAACAAGATTCAAAGGAGAAGAAAGAAATGAAAGTTATGAAGAAACTACTAACAGCATTCCTTGTGACCGTTATGGTTCTTGGAATGGGAATCACAGCTATGGCTGAAGAGGGTACCGGTTCTGAGGCATCAACAACTGCTACTAGCACAAGTGCACCTACAACAGGCACAATCACGATTACACCTCCTGGTGGTTTGAATGCTAATGACTCCAATACTTACGAGATTTATAAGGTGTTTGATGCAGTTGGTGATGGAGAGGGAACTAGCGGTGGTATGACCTATAAGCTGGTACCGGGAAAGACTGGGGCTCCTACAGGATTTACTGTAGATGCTTTTGGATATGTTACTTATAGTGGAGATGGCGATGGAACTCAGCTTACAGCAGCTGATATCGAAGCAATCAAAGCGTATATTTCCGGCGATCAGCCTGTAGCTACAGTAACAACTACAGGAACCACTGCTGGTGTTTCTACAGCACTTCCAAATGGATATTACTACATCACTACTTTGACTGGAACAGCAGTAACTATTACAAGCGCAAACCCTAATGCGGAAGTACAGGATAAGAATACTGCTCCAACAGTTGATAAGAAGATTACTGATGTAGAAGATGTTGCTGGTACAAAAGATATTTCTTCAGATGGAAAGAAGGCTTTGGCTCAGGTTGGCAAGGAGGTTACTTATACAGCTACTATTAAAGTTGGAGAAGGATCTCAGAACCTTGTTTTCCACGATACCATGGATGCTGGACTTACCTTTGTAAGAAGAGACAGCGAGGGAAATGACAAGGTTTCAGTGACTGGTGTTGCTGCTAATCAGTATACAATTAAGGATACACCTGATGACGGAGATACAATCACAATTGAATTTGCAGATGGCATAGCAAAGGATACAACTATTACTATCACATACAAAGCTGTAGTAAACGCTTATGCTGTTACTGAGCTTAAAAACGATGCTTATCTTTCTTATGGTCAGTCATATACAACAACTCATTCCGTAGCAGAGGTTTACAATGCAAAGATCAGTGTTATCAAGAAAAATGGTATGAACACAGAGGATGATAGCGATGATGAAGCTCTTGCGGGAGCTGGATTTGTTCTTAAGAGAAGTGAGAATGGTGCCACAAAGTACTATCAGCTTACAACTGCTGCAGATGGAAAGCTTTCAGTTGCATGGGTAGATGACATTGCAAATGCAACAGAGTATAAGTCAGATGCAACCGGAAATGTTCCTGCATTTGTAGGTCTTTCAAACGGTACTTATAAACTTGAGGAGAAGACTGTTCCTTCAGGCTTCAACAAGGCTGCTGATGTAGAAGTAATTATTTCCGGAGGAGATTATTCAGAAGATAGTATTGCTGCACTTGACGTTTCAAGGACAATTAAGAACAATAAGGGTTCACTCCTTCCTACAACTGGTGGAATCGGAACAACAATCTTCTACATTGTTGGTGCAATCCTTGTTATTGCAGCTGTAGCATACTTCATTCTTCGCAGGAAGTCTGATGCAGAGTAATTTATTTGGGTATGAAAAAGTTTATATAATTTGAATCTTGTTTCAAAATAAAATGAAACACACTGTGTTTTCCGGGGAGGGCAATAGCTCTTTTCCGGAAGATGCAGGCTTGATTCAATAGAGAAATACAAAAAGGGAAATGAAGAAAGAAACACTAAAAAAGAAAATACCCAGTTTAATATTTGCCTTGATCTTTCTGGCGGGAATAGCAGTTTTTCTTTATCCGTCAGTAAGTAATTATATCAATTCAAAGCACCAGAGCCGGGCAGTGGCTTCTTATGACGCAGCTATGGCTTCACTTACAGATGAGGACTACAGTAGCTTTTGGGCAGCAGCAAAAAGATATAATGAGGATCTTGCTACAAAGCCCATGAGCTTTAATCTTTCCGAAGAGGAACTTGCAGAGTACAAGAGTATTCTGGATCCTACGGGTACCGGGATAATAGGTACCATTGAGATTGAAAACATTGGAGTTAATCTTCCTATATATCATGGAACTGAAGAATCTGTTCTTCAGGTTGGTATAGGACATTTGGAAGGTACCTCTTTTCCTACGGGAACAAAGAGCACTCACGTGGTGCTGTCGGGACACAGGGGATTGCCTTCAGCTAAGCTTTTTACAGATCTGGATCAGATGATCGTGGGGGATACATTTCTTTTACATGTAATGGATCAGACCTTCGCTTATCAGGTGGATCAGATCAATATTGTATTGCCGGAGGAGACACAGAATCTGGCAATTGTAAATGACAGAGAATATGTCACGCTGGTAACCTGTACACCTTATGGTGTAAATACCCACAGACTTTTAGTCCGTGCAAAGCGTGTTGACTATAATGAAGAAACTAAACTGATCGTACCGGCAGATGCCACAAGACTTGGCAACCTGGTGGTGGCACCATTTATCGGAGCTCCGCTTCTGCTGATCGTATTTATTGTTTTCCTTGTAAGGACTTCTAAGAGACCTGCCAGGAAGAAGGGTAGCAAAAAGTAACGAGGAATCTTATGAAAAGGATAGGAAAGAAAAATCTTATTCATATAGTGCTTTTCATAGCTGCGTTTGTGGCCGTAGTGTCAATTAACGCCGTTATTTCTTTTGCTGCGCCTGTAACTAGTATTGATACGGGAAAGAAGGGCAGTCTTACTGTAAACTACGGAAATTCCGGCGAAGATGCTATGGCAGGCGTTTCTTCTCATATCTATCTGGTGGCAACCATTGATTCTGAGGGAAAGTACACCATAACTGATGAGTTTAAGGGATGCTTTACGGATGCTGATTTCTTCAACAACGGATTTAACTATGATGAGTGGAAGAGCTGTGCTGATTATGTGATGGCCAGTGATTCGGATAATCTTAAGGAATACATAGGTAAAAATGACATTGCAGAGGTGGCCACAGGAGTTTCCGATGCTGAGGGCAAGATCTGCTTTACAGGGCTTGAGCTTGGTGTGTACTATGTGATGAGCGACAGGCTGGTAGACAATGACAATACTTATTCTTTTGCAAATTTTGTTTATCCTGTGCCTATCCTTGAAAGGGCAAATGATCAGGATGTGATCACGGTTAATTACAATCCTGAAGCATCACCAAAGATGTCCATGCTCAGGAAAGGAGCTACCACAGACTGCTATATAATGAAGCGTTGGAATGACGCAGGGTATGAGGCTAATCGTCCTTCAACAGTTACCTTTAATCTATATCGCGACGGAGAGCTGATGACAGTAGTGAAGCTTTCCATTGAAAACAACTGGTACTATGAGTGGTCAAATCCGGGAATCCACAGCTATTCCATTGAGGAGGTTGAGGCGGGCAGTAATTACACCGGAGAACTGGAGGTCTATCAGTACGGAACGGACTTTGAATTTGTGTGTACCAACTCCTACAATCCACCGGAGACACCGACGGATACTCCTGAGAATCCTGAGAATCCTGACAATCCGGATACACCTGACACGCCGGATACTCCAGATACACCGGACGCGCCAGATACTACCGGAACACCTGATAAACCGGATGTTTTGGGAGCTATAAAGAGTTTACCGGAGGTTCTTGGGGCTGTAAGAAAGCCACAGGTACTTGGTGCCAGAAGGCTTCCCCAGACAGGACAGCTCTGGTGGCCATTGCCATTCCTTGTGATCCTCGGAGCATTCTTTATTGTGAAGGGTATCAAAAAGAATAACAAAACAGAATGAAAATAGTGATGATTGGGGCCCCATGGAATTAGGAAATAATCCATGGGGCTGTGCTATAATTTAGGGAGAGGATTAGTTTAATGAAGAAAATACAGGGATATGTGTATATAGCCATAGGAGTGGCCTTAATTGTCCTTGCTGCAATCCTGGTACGTTATAACTTTAATGAGAACGCAGAGGCTGGAGCGGCTTCTGAAGAGCTTTTGACAGGGGTTATAGATCAGATGCCTCCGGCAGTTCTACCGGAAGAGGCTTCAGGCCCTATGCCTGTAGTTGATGTGGCAGGACGAAGCTTTGTTGGAACAGTTGAGATACCGTCCTTAGGTCTTTTGCTACCTGTTCAAAACCAGTGGAGTAAGAGTAATGCCAAGCTCTCCATCTGCAGGTACGAGGGATCGGCTTATGATAATGACCTGATCGTCTGCGGTCATAATTATCAGGAGCATTTTGGAAACCTAAATCAGCTTAAGTCCGGTGACAGTGTCATTGTGACAGATATGAATGGCAGGAGCTTCTACTATCAGGTGACCAATATTGAGACTCTGGGGGCCTATGATTCCTTTGAAATGGAAGAGGGTGACTGGGACTTCACCATGTTTACCTGTACTGTGGGCGGCGCAAACCGTGTGACAGTAAGGTGTGAGGCTACGGGACAGACCAGCGAGACTGGATCTGAACCTGATGTTTTGAAGGCTGTAAGGGACAGCAGACACAAGAGTAAATAGTTGGCAGGCGCCACGAAGCGCTGAGAGGGAGGTTGTATGGATGGATTTATCTTTGTGATCCTTTATGTGGGGATTATTTCGTATGTAGTCCTGGCTATCAGGAAAAAGAAACTTGGGCAGGGGAATGGGCCTGCAAATGGCGCTCAAAGGACTTCTGAGTCCGGATCTATGGCGCACAAACATAGAACAGCAGGTCATTACGATACCTTTAATAAAAAGAAATTTGGGCGGGAGTCAGGGGCTATGCCTCATAAGCATGAAAAGACCCATTACACTTCCATGGCAGACGCGTCAAAGCTCCCTCCGGGATACATTCTTTTGAACGGTGAACCGGTCAGGGTGGCTGATCTGGAAGGAAAATAATAGAATTATAATACACTTAATAGTTTTTTTAGCAGTCTCCTGTGGACGGTGCTAATCCGAAGTAATATAATTACAGTACAAGGATGGGTATTTATGCGAGAAAGGAGATGATGCTTAGTGATCATAGTAAAAATGAATGAAACAACAGTTGAATGCAGTATCGCAGCATCAGAACTCCACGAGATCGGACTTACGCCGGAGGCGGTAGTGAATGGTGCTGAGAACACTACATCTTTCTTTGCTCAGCTCAATCGCGAGGTTGGAGCTCAGCTTGACTATGACCCGGAGACGGAGGTCATGATGATGAGCAAGAACATGATGATGGATGGCAGTGTTCGTATTTTTGCAGTAAAGATGAGTAATGAGGACATTCAGAAGGCTGCGGACAGGATCCGCGGAGCTGCTGAGACTATACTTAGGACCCTGACCCAGGAGAGAGTTGACGAGGTCAAGGCCAAGACCGGTAAGGATAAGGGCATTGCCCTCAATGAAGTCATTACCAATGTGACTGATACCATCAACAGGATCTACGGAAGGGACATGGAGCCACCGGAGACATCTGAGGACACACAGTACAGTTATCAGCCACTTTCCGAGTATGCAAGATACATGATGGAGTTCGATAATATGAAGCAGATCGCGAGATTTGCGAAGGTTGTCCAGAGACTTCCGATAGTTGACTCCACCCTCTACAAGCACGAGGGAAGGTTCTACCTGATGGCAGGGCTTATGTCATCGGATGAGAGTATCATCTACGACATGAGACGTGCCGGC
>JAEEGL014241493.1_pt1 | contig 21252 bp, 23 predicted proteins | sample 9134231 | NCBI WGS metagenome assembly JAEEGL01 (sample SAMN16246548, study PRJNA631951) | gut metagenome | biome: gut microbiome; feature: rumen; material: fiber-attached | host: Bos | place: Iran: Karaj | collected 2018-10
ACTGATTATACCACCCCAATTCGGCATGGTCAATTACGTTACTCTCAAAAGCATGAAGGAGGCACTTCCTTACGAAGCGCCTCCCTCGCCGCGCTTTTTTGTTAACCTATCAGGCGTTTACGAGGAATGCGTTGTAGCCCTTCACGGCCTCGTAAAGGTCGGCCTTGCTGATGATCTCCCACGGGGCGTGCATCGAAAGCACGGCAACGCCGGAGTCGATAACGTTCATGCAGTACAGCGCGCAGATATAGGCGATGGTTCCGCCGCCGCCCAGGTCTACGCGGCCAAGCTCTGCGGTCTGGAAGGAAACGTTCGCGTCGTCCATTATCTTGCGCACCTCGGCCATATACTCGGCGTTGGCGTCGTTGGAGCCGGACTTGCCCCTGGAGCCGGTGTACTTGTTAAAGCACACGCCGCGGCCCAGGAACGCCGCGTTCTTGCGCTCGAAGGCGGGGGCAAAGTTGGGGTCGTAACCCGCGGAAACGTCGCAGGAGAGCATCTTGGACGCCGCAAGACCGCGCCTCAGCTTAAGGTCGCAGTATTCGCCGGTCAGGTTCATGAGCTCTGCGAAAGCGTTTTCAAAGTACTTCGCCTGCATGCCGGTTGCGCCGACGGAGCCGATCTCTTCCTTATCGGCAAAGAGCAGGCAGCAGGTGCGCTGGGGGACGTCCTCTATCATGAACATGGCCTCAAGCTCGGCGTAGGCGCATACCCTGTCGTCGTGACCGTAGCCCAGTATCATGGAGCGGTCAAAGCCCAGCTCGCGCGCGCGGCCCGCGGGCACTATCTCAAGCTCCGCCGAGAGGAAGTCCTCTTCCTCAAAGCCGTACTTCTCCTTTATTATGCCGAGCACGTTTGCCTTTACGGCTTCCTTCTCCTCGGTATCCTTCAGGGGACGGCCGCCTATGATAAGGTTCAGATCCTCACCGCCGATGACCTCTGCGGCCTTCTTCTGCATCTGCTCCTGAGACAGATGGATGAGCAGGTCGGAGATGCACAGCACGGGGTCGTTATCGTCCTCGCCGATGACGACGTTCACAACGGAGCCGTCCTTCTTGACTACGACGCCGTGTATCGCCAGGGGCAGGGTCACCCACTGATACTTTTTGATGCCGCCGTAATAATGCGTGTCGAGGTAGGCAAGATCGCCGTCCTCATAAAGCGGGTTCTGCTTAACGTCGATGCGCGGGCTGTCGATATGCGCGCCGACGATATTGATGCCCTTTTCCATCGGCTCACGGCCGATTATGAACATCATGATCGCCTTACCCATGGGAGCGGTGTAGACCTTTGCGCCGGGCTCAAGCTTCCTGCCCTCGGCGATTGCCTTCTCAAGGGGCATAAAGCCGTGCTTCTCGGCCATTTCCACGGCATAGGCGGAGCACTCGCGCTCGGTCTTGCCCTTGTCCAAAAAGTCGCGGTAGCGGGCGCTGATGCCCTCAAGGCACTCTATGGCCTTTTCATCATATTTTTTCCAGGCGTTTTCTCTTTCCATAAAAAACCTTTCCGACCCATTGATTTACTGCTCCGCCGGGGTCAAAGGCGAGCATATCGCAACGACAATAATCTATCATCTTTCGCGCCGCGTTTCAAGCGCATCAGCCCGTTTGCGGCCTTTTGAAAAGGAATATATTTTCTTTGAAGCAGGATCTTACCTTCATACGCATACTATAAAGATAAACGGAGGTGCATATGAAAAAAACCGAAAAGAGGATAGTGCTTGCCGCAAACGCGATCATACTTGCGGTCGCGGCTTTGGTCTATGCGCTGCTGCTGTCGCCCGTTTCCGTCACCGCGCTTGCATCGCTCCCGTACGGCACGGCCTACCGCGGGGCGGATAAAACGTCTGTGGGAGTCAGGATACCCATCTCCTGGGAGGCGCAGAACGCCGAAAGAATACTGTCGGAGCTTGAAAAGAGCGGCGTCTGCGTAACCTTCTCCTTTACGCCCGAAACCGTCGAAGAGGCTCCCACGCTCCTGTACCGGGTTTCTCACGCGGGGCACGGCGTGGAGCTCACGCTTGAAAACTCGTCGTATTCCGGCAAGCTCGCTGAGGAAGCGCTGAAAAACGCGGCCGACGCGGCAGAACGGATAACGGGGGAGAGGCCCGCGTATTTCCATTCGGGTCCCGAAGGCGAGCCCTATACCCGTGCCGCTGCAAAGCTCGGGATGCTGCCCGTCAGCACGACATACGATCTCGGCTCACAGTTTGCATCGGCTGCATCGATCGAAAAACGGCTGGCCTCCTGCGCCGAACCGGGGGCGATAATCACCGCGCAGCCCACCGCGTCTTTTGCCGATGCGCTGCCTTTTTTGATCGATTTAATAAAAAATATGGGATTGGATATTGTGCCCATACACAAAATGTTGTATAATAGGGCGTAAAAATATAGGGTGACACAAAAGCCGTCATGCATAGCGCCTGCTGCGTCAGCTCAAGCTTTATGTATGAGCAAGGTGGTAAGCAATATGTTTTCGGGTAAACTGTCGAACGGGGTCCGCTATGCGGCGGAGCCCATGCCGGGTTTCCGTTCTGTTTCGATGGGCGTTTGGATCAACGCCGGTTCCGTGTATGAGCGCGGGGGTGAAAGCGGCCTCGCCCACTTTATAGAGCACATGCTCTTCAAGGGCACGGCAAACGCATCCGCCGCCGAGATCGCGGAGCGTATGGATGCGGTGGGAGGCAACCTCAACGCGTTCACTGCAAAGGAATGTACCTGCTTTTACGGCCGCGTTCTTGAAAACAGTATGGGAGTACTGGCGTCGACTCTTGCCGATATGCTTACGGATCCTCTCCTCGACCCCGGCGACATAGGCCGGGAGCAGGGCGTGGTCATTGAAGAGATATCCATGACCGAGGATTCCCCGGAGGACCTCGTGACCGATACCGCGTTCTCCCTCTATTACGAAGGCGACCCTCTTGCAAGGCCCATACTCGGCACGCGCGAAAGCGTCCGTTCCTTCACGCGGGAGGGGCTCGTATCCTACCTCGGGCGGCTGTATAATGCGGACAACATGGTAATATCCGCCGCAGGCTGCTTTACCGAGGAAGAACTCGTTTCCGTGCTTGAAGCAAGCTTCGGCCGTCTCCCGCGCGGCGCAAGCCCCGCTCCGGATTTCGGCAGGCATGCTCCGGGCAAAAGGCTCAAGGTCATCCGCAAGGATATCGAGCAGGTGCACATCTGCATTAACCTGCCCGGATTCTCAAAGGATCAGCCCCAAAACTGGGCTCAGCTCCTGTTCTCCAACGCCTTCGGCGGCACCATGAGCAGCCGCCTGTTCCAATCCGTGCGCGAGCGCAGCGGCCTTGCCTACTCGGTCTATTCGTACCCCACGGCTTACGAAAACTCCGGGTTCATCACCCTTTACGCGGGCGCCGGCCCCGAAAACGCAGTCCGCGTCACGGAACTTATCCTGGGCGAGCTCGGCCGCGTAAAGCGCGATTGTCTTACGAATGAGGAGCTCGCACGCGCAAAGGATCAGCTTACTGCAAGCTACCTTATGGCAAGGGAGTCCACCTCGTCCCGCGGCAGCGCACTTGGGCGCACGGTGCTCTCGGGCAGGCGTGTGCTTACCGAGGATGAAACCGTTCAAAAGATCGCGGCTGTCACTATGGACGATATTGCTTCCATACTGCCCGTCGTCTGCTGTACGGACGATATGTCCTCCTGCGCTGTGGGCAGGACGGACGGCGCCGAAGCGGAGCTTCGCGCGCTTCTCAATTGAACCAAGGAGGCCGATATGGCTGAAAACAAAGAACCGGGCAAGCTCGAGATAATATTCGAGCTTCAGAAGGCCCTCGATACGGATATTCAGAACCGCCGCTCTTTGGACTATACCATGGAGCAGTGGATCCAGAAGGACGTGCTTGCGATGGTCAGCGAGCTTGCGGAGCTTCTGGACGAGGTCAATTTCAAATGGTGGAAAAACGGCAAGCCCGTCGACGAGGCTGCGCTGCACGGCGAGCTTGTGGACATACTGCACTTTTTCGTCAGCATGTGCATACGCGCCGGTCTCGACGCGGACAAGCTGTTCGACGGCTATATCGCCAAGAACCGTGAGAATTTCGACCGTCAGTACGGCCGTTCCGAAAAGAAGGGCTATTGCGTTGACGAAAAGGTGGAATAATGCTCGCCGTCAGAAAAAAGAAAAAGAGGAAGACACGCCGCAGAAGGCCGCTTGACCGCAGGCTGTTCCTTTTCGGCGGCATTGGCGCGGTCGTCGTGCTCGTCGCCGTGTATCTGTTCCTCCATTTCATAGGCGCCGAAAGCACTGCGGGCTCCGGCCTTCAGCAGTTCCGGCTCGATGATAAGAGCATAGTGGTCGTCAGGAGCGAGACCGTTCTTTCCGCAACCGAACATTCCCGGGTGGATTTCCTCGTGCAGGAGGGCGAACAGGTCGCGCTCGGAGACCCCGTCGCAAGGGTCTATAAGCTCGGTTACAGCGATGAGCTCATGCAGTCGCTCCTCTCCGCGCGCGAGGCCGTGTATGCCGCTCAGATGGAGCGCATCGGCTCCACCAAGGACGCCCAGCTCGAGGAGATGAACGCCCAAATAGACTCCGTCAAGGCCGACGTGGCTGAGCATCTTATGGATTCCGGCAGCGCCGATCTGCAGGCGCTCCTTGAAGAACTCGACGGGCTCCTGTCCACACGCATGGAGTATCTGCGCGATAAGGTGCAGGAAAACGAGACCCTGCGTGCGCTTTACGCCGACGCCGCGGAAAAGGAGCAGCTCATTTCCACCTGGACGGAGAACTGCACCGCTTCCGCAAGCGGCACGGTCAGCTTCTATTTTGACGGCTATGAGGAGGCGTTCGACGCCGAAAAGCTCAATATGGTCTCCGCCAACCTCATAAAGCGCGCCCTTAAGGAGACGGGCCCGTCCGTATGGAACAGCACCGACGGCAAGCGTGTTTGCCGCATAGTCAACAACAATAAATGGGTCATCGCATTCGTTACCTCGTCGACTTCGCTTCAGCGCACTGCGCAGGGCATGGAGTACGAGATATCGGCGGACGGCTACGGCACTTTCCGCGGCGTTGCGCTGGAGCCCGTGTTATACGGCGACTCGGTCGTCAACCTTATTGAAATGCAGGGCGATATGCAGGGCCTCATCAACATCAGGACCGTCAAGGCGGATATCACCTCGGCGGCCTCCGGCGTTGCGGTCAAGGCCCGCGCCGTCACATTTAATAATGGCATGCCGTATATTCAGGTCGTTACCGGCAAGTCGCGCAGGGCAGTTTGCGTTGACGTGCTTGCGGTAAACGGCGACACGGCGATAGTCCGCGCGCATGACAGCGGAGACGTGTTGACAGAGGGGGTAAGGTATTGGTACACTGTGACGATATTCAAAAAGAAATGATACCGGTAGCCGATAATTACCGCGCCGTTTGCGAACGGGCGGCGGAGGCCGCGTATAAGGCGGGCAGGCGCCCGGAGTATATCCGGCTTGTCGCCGTTACCAAGTTTGTGGAGCCCGAAAGGATCGTTAAGGCCTTTGAGGCCGGCTGCAGGGAAGTGGGCGAGAACCGTGCGCAGGAGCTTACCGAAAAATTCGATCTGTTCCGCGAGAATCGCCAGACGGTACATTTTATTGGACAACTGCAGCTGAATAAGGTAAAATACCTTGTGGGCCGTGCCGATCTCATTCAGTCAGCGGACAGGCCCGAGGCGTTTGCCGAGATAAGCCGCGTGGCAAACAACCGCAGCGTCCGGCAAAGCGTGCTCGTGGAGGTCAACATTGGCGAAGAGCCGCAGAAGGCGGGCATTTCCCCGCAGGACCTTCCCGAGCTTTTGAAGCGAATTTCCGATCTGCCCTCTATATGCGTAAAGGGGCTTATGTGCATTCCGCCCGCGGCGGGCGGGCAGGGAGCCGCCTACTATTTTGCGCGTATGAAGGAGCTGTTTGAATCCGTAAAGGATATGGAACTTCCGGGCTTCGTCCCGGAGCTGCTCTCAATGGGCATGAGCGGGGATTATACCTCTGCGATTGCAGAGGGCTCCAATATGGTCAGGGTAGGCTCTGCCATATTCGGGGCAAGGACAATGCATTAGCGGATGTATTGCGCGAAGATATAAAAACACAGCTTTCGCGCATTGCCAAGGGCGGGGCTTCCTGCCCGAAGCTGCACAAATTTTCTTCCAAGTGCCAACGAATTTTGTTTGGAGGAAAACAAGATGTCCAAAGTTGCAACCAAGCTCAGAAACTGGCTCGGCCTCGATTATGAGGACGTCGACGACGAGTTCGTCGACGAAGAGCCCGAGATCGAGCAGGAACTCGAACCCATTGCTCCGCGGGAGGAGAGACGTCGTGAGCGCGGCGGCAGGGGCAAAGTTGTTGAAATGCCCGTGCAGCAGACCAATCACAACAAGCTCATCGTGTACCGCCCGGTCAGCTTCGATGATACCCAGAGCATCATCGACAACCTCAGGAGCCGCAAGCCCCTTATCCTCAACATGGAAAGCATCGAGATCGATCTTGCCCAGAGGATACTGGACTTCATGTGCGGCGCCTGCAGCGCAATGGGCGGAGATATCTGCAAGATCTCCGCAAAGATCTTTGCCGTAGTACCCGCCGACTACGAGATCGTGGGCAACTCCGACGGTTTCAAGGAGTAAGCCCGGCTTGCGGGGCCGCGGGATGACCTGCGGCCCCCTATCCCGACTGTATGACAAGAGAAGACGTTATAAACAAAGTGTTCCCTCATTCGCTCTTCGGCTACGATCCCGTTGCCGTTGATGCGTTTTTGGACGAGGTGATAAGGGAGTTCGACCGCTTGACAAACACGGTCGACGTGCTGCAGTTCCGTTTGGCGCAGGAGTTGGGCGAGGCCAAGCAGACCAACGATATGCTTGCCGCCGAGCTTTTGCGCGCCGATTTCGCAAGCCGCGTCAATCAGTTGACCGCGGGATATGCAGAGCCTTCCGTTCCGCCTGCTGATAACGCGGAGGAGTACGAAAAAGAGACCGAGCAAACGCCCTTTGCGGGCGATGCTCCTTTCGTTCCCGCAGATGACGGCGAAGCGGGACAAGCCGTTCAGGCAGAGGAGCCGACTCCCGAATATGACCTTAACGCCGATTTCGATCCCGAGATCGACGTAGGCCCGGAGCCCGAACGCCTGCGCGAGGCGGAGGCCGCAAGCCGCGCCTTTGAGGAGGCGCTTGAACGCGAGGTCGGAGAAGGACAGGCGCAGCCTGTTGAAGAGGTCCGGCTCATGACCCGTGCCGAGATCCGACGCATGGTGCGGGATGAGAAAAAGCTCGAGCGCAGGATGCGCAGAAAAAAGAATAAGTAAAAACGGATTATTTAAGGGCCGGCGCAGTTGCGCCGGCCCTTTGCGACAGGTTATCGGCTTAATAGATCTTAAGCCCGAACATGCCCTTGACACGCGTTCCGATGACTATGTAATTGTCAAAGGCGACGGGGGAGGCCTCGATATTGCTTTCAAGGTTTATCTTGTCAAGCTGCTGACCTTGACCGTCCAAAACGTAAACGTCGCCAAGGCAGTTGCACACGATTATGTACGCCTTGCCGTTTGCGTCGTACATGGCAACGGGGCTGCACCAGGTGTATCCGGCTACCTTAAAGCGCCACGCCTCATCGCCGGTCTTGGTGTCGTAGGCCACGACGTACCCCTCGTAGCCGTTGCCGACGGAGCTGTAAGTGGTGATAACAAGCCCTTCAAGCTCGCCGTGCCCAAGCACCGCGCTGCCCTGGAAGCCGCCCGTTACATGCTTGTCGGTGGAGATGCGGTACTCCTTCTGCCAGATGATCTCGCCCGTGCAGGCGTCTATCTTAAAGAACGCGACGGGCCCCATGCCGCTTGAATCCATCTTGTTGTCAAGCGTGTTGCCAACGTACAGGTACGCGGTGTGGTTCGCGGGATCCTCTTCAAGGCAGGGCGTCGCGTTGGTGTCGTCCCATGTATCCTGCACCCACAGGGTCTTCATGGTGTTCACGTCGACGCACTGCATAAAGCCCGAGTTGTCGCAAAGGTACAGGTAATTGCGCCATGCAACAGCACTCGCCTCATAGCCCAGCCAGTAATTGCCGGACTCGGAGCGAATCGACTTGTAGCGGAGCTTTACCGGCTCTTCGGGGCTCATGGTCAGAGTGCCGGCCGCCTTATCGTAATTCGTGTTCAGCTTTACGCGGTAAAGTATCCCGTTCTCAGCCGGATAAAAGAGCGTGTCGGTAATGCCGTCCACTATCGCCGCCGAGTCGTACGCGTGGAAGGTGCGCAGCGCAAAGCTGTCGGGCTTCTTGCCGACCGTTGCAAGCACCGAGCCGTCTATAAGCGAGATAACGTACGCCTTGGATTCCTTGCCGCTTTCCTTGTAGTGATCGCCCTGACCGACGTAAAGAATAGGCCAGCCGCGGGGATCCACCGTGCCGGAGCCCTTGAACGGCACGCCGAAGGTCAGCTTGTTCCTCGTAGGTTCACCGGTCTCCAGATCGTAGAAATAGATATTGCCGTCCATGGTTGCGGAAATGACCTCAACAAGCCCGTCCTTAGCCTTGGCGGAATCGTACATATTCATAATGGCTTTGGTTTCGCTGTCCCAACGCACGAGCAGCGCCTGACCCGTCCAGCCTGTGCCGGTCCAAACGCCGGAATAGCCGCCGCCCTCGCCCTTGGGTACGGAGTAGGTGTCGTGCTGCCAAACCTGCTGCAGCTTGCCCGCATCGACCGTCGCCGTGCCGAAATACGCATCGTTGCGGAAGCAGCTTCCGCGGAAGCTCAATACGCCGTCGGCTTGAGCGTATTTGCTGTCATGCAGGAATTCGATCTTATCAAAGCCGTCGGGCAGTGTCTTTACGGTGTTTCCGTTTACAAGCAGGTCGGTCTTAAAGCCGTAATTGGAGGCCGACGCAGAGGAGTGCGGGATTATATCGTTGTATGCCGCGGGCTCGGGCGTGGGCTCCTCAGTGGGCTCCGCCGAAGGCTCGTCGGTAAATGCTTCGGGGCTTTCGGAGGCCGTGTCCGTCACGGTGGGAGCGGCGCTTGCCTTCGGGTCGTTGCCGGGAGCGGGGGGCTTGCCGCCCTTGGAGATCAAATAAACCAGCAGCCCTATCGCAGCTGCGCCGACCAATACCAGCACAGCAAGCAGAGCGGCCTGCCTGACGGCATACTTTCTCTTTCGTGCCATAAGAAATCCTCCTAAATGAATAGGCATATAGTTTATTATACATCCTGGGGAAGATTTTTACAATACCTTGTATGCGGCTCAAAACTGTGATAAAATAAACTAAATCAATAAAACGAGGCTTCTTATGAAAAGGTTATTATGCTTGGCGCTCGCTCTTGCCTTCGGGCTGCTGCCCGTCGGCTGTGCGCCCGTAAACGAAAAGGAGGAACCCATGTCCACACCCACAGCAGACTTCACCGCTTCTAGCGAGCTCACCGCCTCTGTCGAGATCGAGGGCTTCGGTACCGTCGTACTTGAGCTTTATCCCGATATCGCGCCGGAAACCGTACGCAACTTCTGCAGCCTTGCCCGCAAGGGGTTCTATGACGGGCTTACCTTCCACCGTATCGTAGAGGGCTTTATGATACAGGGCGGCGACCCGACGGGCAGCGGCAGCGGCGGCCCCGGTTACTGCATAAAGGGCGAGTTCGACCTTAACGGCTTTAAGAACGGGCTTGCGCATACGCGCGGCGTTATCTCCATGGCAAGGCTCTCCAGGTTCATGGACAGCGCGGGCAGCCAGTTCTTCATAATGCAAAAGGACGCTCCGCATCTTGACGGCGGCTACGCGGCCTTCGGCAAGGTCATAAGCGGCATAGAGGTGGTCGACGCGATCGCGGCTGTTGAAACCGACGTGAACGACCGTCCTCTGGAGCCCGTGGTTATCAAGTCCGTCACCGTGACGGGGCCGGAGCTTCCCGAGCCCGAGAAGCTTCCCGATATCCATTAAAAGCAAAGCAGGCCGGGGTGGATCGGTTCCCCCGGCCTGCTTTTTTATGCCCTGTGCTTCTTCTTGGCTGCCCTGCGTCGGCGTTCTATCGCGCCGTGGATAATGTCCATTCCCACAGCTCCCGCAATTATTCCGGGAAGCAGTACGCTGAATATCAAACCGGGGTAATTCATATCTTTCTCCTTTCGGGGGTCGGCCCCTCTCTTGTTTACGGTTACATTATAGTTTCCAATACGGAAACATGCAATACAAAAAATGGTACTGAAAAGCCGCTTTGAAAAATATATTATCTTAAATTGTTGCTAAATGTTTCCCACAGGGGTACAATAAACCCGAAAGAGAGGGCTTATGAACAGGATACGTCAGTTAAGGCTTGAATCCGGCATGACGCAGGATGAGCTGGGCGCGGCGCTCGGCGTTCAAAAATCCGCCGTATCAAAGTATGAAAATGAGAAGGTCGGAGTACCGTACCACGTTCTTTCGCGCCTTGCGGGGCTTTTTTCCGTAACGCCGGAGTATCTTTTGGGGCATGACGACGTAACGCCCCTCCCCAAACAGGCGCGTGATATCATGTCGGCCTCCGCTCCGCAGGTGGACGCGGTGGCCATACCGCTCGTGGGTCAGGTACACGCGGGGCTTCCCATGCTGGCCGAGGAATACGTTGAGGACAGCATCCCCGTTTCCGCGGGCGAGGTTTACGACGGCGATTACTTTTTCATGCGTGTCGTCGGCGACTGCATGACGGGCGACCATATCGCCGAGGGGTCTATCGTGCTCGTCAGGCGCGGAGACAGCTTAAAGGACGGTTTCATCTACGTCGTCAGGATGGAGGATGAGGTGCTTCTGCGCCGGGTCAAACGCATCAAAAACGGTATAGCGCTCATCCCTTCAAACCCCGTCTACGACCCAATGATCGTCACAGGAGGCGACATACATATTATCGGCCGCGTTGTCGAGTCCAGAACAAGGCATTGACAGGTCTGTTTATAACGCCTCCCGCATAGTTTCGTGTTGGGAGGTGTTTTATTATGGATGAAAACGCAAACGGCGATACGCTCATAACGGCGTTCGTTTCAAAACCCGCTGGCAAGAGCGGCTCTGCTCCGCGGCAAAGCTTCACGGAAAGGCGCAGAAGGGAGCGTATGCGCTTCGGCGCGGGCTATCTCATAGTCCGACTCGGCATATGTGCGCTCTGCTTCGGTGCGGTGCTTACGTTAAAGCTCAGGGACAGCGGCAAAGCTCTCGAGGCCATAAGCTCCGCCGTCAACTCAACTGCCGAACCGCAGGACTCCGATGCTCTCGGACGTCTCAAATTCATCGATCTGCCGTCCATAATAGAGGTGTTCGCTCCGTCAGACGGCCCTGTTTCTCCCGTGGAATTCACGTCGTACAGGCTTGACGACGACGGCTTTACACTCTGCTTCGAGGTTATCCCCAGGTCAAAGGTCGTCTGTCCTATGGCGGGCAAGGTCACGGGGCTTGAGGAGGCGGGGGACGGCGCGTCCGTCACCGTGCTTGCCAAGGACGATTATGAGTACACGGTCTCCGGCCTGGCGTCGCTCACCGTCGAAAGGTCCCAGCCCGTGGCGCAGCGACAGCAATTGGGCTCTGCCGCGGGAGACGTGCTGTATCTGCGCGTTTACCGTGCGGGAAGGCCTGTAAGCCCTCTCGATTTCATTGGAGATCAAGGAAAATTCCGATGACGCTGTTTACGCTCGGCAATACGCGGATCAAAATAGATCCGCTCCTGATCCCCATACTCCCGGCGGCGTTCGTGTTCGGCATGGGAGCGCAGGCGGCGCTTGCGGTTTTATCGCTTGCCGTGCATGAGGCGGCCCACGCCGTATTCGCCCGACGCCTCGGCATACCCGTGCTTGAATTACGGGCGGAGCCCTTTGGCTTTGCCGCCCGTATGCAGATCAAGGGGCACGATCCCTGCGATCTTGCCGCGGTCTATGCGGCGGGTCCGGTGGCTTCGCTCGTTGCGGCGGCGTTCGCGGCGCTGTTTGAAGAGCTTTCTCCCGCGTTCGCACCCGCAGCCGGAGCGCTCGTCGAGTTCAACCTGCTCATTGCCTGCATCAATCTGCTTCCTGCACTGCCGCTCGACGGCGGCAAACTCATTCTTGCCGTTTTGAGCCACAGGCCGATCAAACGTGTGCATGCCTTACTCAAAGCCTTTGGCGTCGCGCTCGGGTCCGCTTTTACCGCGCTGTTCATATTGCTCCTCGTGCGCGGCTCGGCGAATCCCACGCTTTTGATAATGGGAGCGTTCCTCATCGTCTCAGCGTTTGCCGAGCGCCTTCCGCCCGAACCCGCCCGCATATCTAATCGCGCGCTCGCGCCCGCGCTCACCCTTCCCGTGCGCCAAACCGCCCTTGAGGAGCATACGCCGCTTCGGGAGGCTCTGCGGCTGATCCCCGCGGGCGGGTATCGCGTCGTGACGGTAGTCGACGCTTCGATGCACCGCGTAGGCGAGCTTGACGAAAAAGCCCTCCTTTCGGCGGCTAAGACACTCGGCCTTTCATCTGACCTTTCACATGCGGTTGCCAAGTTCGGTCAAAAGGTGTTATAATCCTTCTGGAGGTTTCTATGAGCGGATTCAAGATCATCAAGACCAACGGCTCTGCAAGGCGGGCGCGGCTTACGACGGTGCACGGCACGGTCGAAACGCCCGTTTTCATGAACGTCTGTACTGCAGCCGCAGTGCGCGGCGGCCTCTCGTCCGACGATCTTTCTGAGGTCAACTGCCAGGTCGCCCTCTGTAACACATATCACCTTAACCTGCGTCCCGGCGCCGACCTTATCGCAAGGCTCGGCGGCGTCCGCCGATTTATGAACTGGCGCGGCCCGCTTTTGACCGACAGCGGCGGCTTTCAGGTGTTTTCACTTGCAAAACGCCGCAAGATCACCGAACAGGGCGTTGAGTTCATTTCCTATCTTGACGGGCGCCGCGTGTTCATGGGCCCCGAGGAGAGCATGCGAATACAGGCGCAGCTCGGCTCCACCATCGCCATGGCTTTCGACGAGTGCATCGAAAATCCCGCCCCGTACGATTACGTCTCCGGTTCGGTCGACCGCACGACGCGCTGGCTCGAACGCTGCATAAAAGAGCACGACCGCCTGATGAACGAGCCGGGCGCCGTGGAGCCCGCACAGCTTCTTTTCGGCATAGGTCAGGGCGGCACCTACGACGATATCCGCGTACGGCACATGCAGCAAATAGCCGAGTTTGACCTGCCGGGATACGCGATAGGCGGTCTTTCCGTCGGCGAATCGGCGGAGGAGATGTACCGTGTTCTCGACGCGGTCTGCCCGGTCATGCCCAAGGACAAGCCGCGTTATCTCATGGGCGTCGGTACTCCCGACAACATAATAGAGGGTGTGTACCGCGGGGTTGATTTTTTTGACTGTGTGTTCCCCTTAAAGGCCGCGCAGCACGGCAACGTCTATACCATGTCGGGAAAGCGCCGTCTGCTTGCCGAGCGTTACAGGGAGGACTCCCGCCCCATCGAGGAGGGCTGTACCTGTCCCGCCTGCCGCAGTTATTCACGCGCCTATATACGCCACCTTTTAAAGGCGGACGAAAGGCTGGGCATGCGCCTTTGCCTGCTGCACAACCTGCATTTTTACAACGGGCTTATGACCGCGATACGGCAGAGCCTCGAGGACGGCTCGTTCGGGAGCTTCTATTCGCGCTTTCACGGTACGCTTGACAAAAATATCGACCGCATGGACGTCTGAACCGTACTGTTTATTCCGCATAAAGCTTTGCTCCGGTCAGCCGGAGCTTTTTTATGCCTTAATTTGCCTGTAATAACTTTATCCGAACAGGGCAAATTAGTACCGAAACAAAGGCCGTGCATGGCCTTGACAAGTAAGGAGGTGAATCCGAATGGCTAAGAAGAACCGCGCATCCGTCCCTGAGGCGAAGCAGTCCATGGACAGGTTCAAGACCGAGGTCGCCAACTCCATCGGCGTAGATCTTGAGAACAGCGCAGGCAGTCTTACCACCCGCGAGGCCGGCTCCGTCGGCGGCGAGATGGTAAAGCGTATGATCCGCTATGCCGAAGACAATATGTCCGATAAGTGATCGGGCTTCGATTAAAGAAAGGAGAACAGCATGAACTCAAGCTCCAAGAGCTCCGGCTCTTCCGCTTCCGGCTCCAGGGCAAAGCTCGACCGCTTCAAGACCGAAGTGGCCAACTCAATGGGCGTTGACCTTGAGAACGGCGCGGATTCCCTTACCACCCGCGAGGCCGGCTCCGTCGGCGGCGAGATGGTAAAGCGCATGATCGAGTACGCCGAGCGCAGCATGAACTGACGGCTGTAAAGCCGTGAACCAAGCGGCCGAAGAGCCGCTTTTTTATTTCCTCCGACACGTCTGCTCAGCGGACCTTCGGTGATACCCGTACGTCCCGCAGCCCGCCCCGTCCTTGACTTTGCGCCCGCTGCTGTGATAAAATCCATTAAGTATCGTGAGGAGGTGTTTATGGACAGGCCCTATCCCGTTTTGAAGGTCACTAAAAAGGCCGAAGCAAGCTTGAAAAACGGTCACCCGTGGGTGTTCGGCGACGAAGTCACGGACGTTTCGCGCCCTTACACAAACGGAGAAATAGTCGACGTTCTCGGCCCAAAGGATAATTACCTCGGCTCGGGCTACGTCAACGACCGCAGCAAGATCCGCGTCCGCGTCATCTCAAACAACCCGAACGACCGCTTCGACGAGGCCTTCTATACAAGGCAGGTGCGCTATGCCATCGACTACCGCAGGCGCGTTATGGGCGATGATTTTTCGAACTGCCGCCTTATATTCGGCGAAAGCGACAGGCTCCCCGGCCTTACCGTCGACAGGTTCGGCGACGTGCTCGTCGTGCAGTCGCTGTGCCTCGGCACCGATTTGAGGAAGGGCGTTATAATCCCCGCGATACTCGGCGTCATGGAGGAGCTCGGCCAGCGCATAACCGCCGTGTACGAGCGCAACGACGTTTCGATCCGCACACTTGAGGGGATGGAGGAGTATAAGGCCTTTTACAGCGCTCCCGGTCTTTTGACCGACGCCCCGGGCACGGCGACCATAACGGAGAACGGCGTAAAATACGAGGTAGACTATATCAACGGGCAAAAAACGGGATACTTCCTCGATCAGAAGTATAACCGTCTCGCGGTCAAAAGGCTTGCGCACGGGCTTCGCGTGCTCGATTGCTTTACCCACACGGGCGCGTTTGCGCTGAACGCAGCGGCGGGAGGGGCGGCTTCCGTTACCGCCGTCGACGTTTCGGCCTCCGCCATCGAGCAGGCCAAAAGAAACGCCGCGCTTAACGGCCTTGATATCCGGTTTATGGTTGCCGACGTTTTCAATCTGCTGACGGAGCTCGTTCAGAAACGCAGCCGCGATTTCGACTTTATAATTCTCGATCCGCCCGCGTTCACAAAGTCGTCCGCAACGGCGCAGAGCGCCTATCGCGGCTATAAGGAGATCAATATGAAGGCCATGCGCCTGCTTCCGCGCGGAGGCTATCTTGCGACCTGCTCCTGCTCGCATTTTATGTACGACGATATGTTCCGCAAAATGCTGAACGAGGCCGCTCACGACGCCGCCGTGTCCCTGCGGCAGATAGAGGCCAGGCAGCAATCGCCCGATCACCCCATACTCACTACCGTGCGCGAGACAGACTATCTCAAATTCTATCTGTTCCAGGTCGTGTGACGCTTTTGACGGGCCGTATGCCGGATCCATACGAAGCTCCTCGTTAATCGCCGTATGCGAAAAAAATGAATAACGCATAAAAAAAACCCTGTGCAGAGGGATGCCTTTGCACAGGGTTCGTTTCGGTATATGTTTATTGATCCATCGTCCCAAACCACGGGATAAACTTCGAGACCTTCTTCTTATACTCGCCGTAAAGGGGGTATTTGGATCCGCTTATCTCCTCGCCGAATGCTGAGCTTCCCATAAACAGCGCCACAAGCAGCAGCGTGCCGATAATGCTCCAGTTGATCACGCCGGCTCCCGCGCCGATGCTGAAAACGTACAGCGAGAACCAGATGCTCTGTTCGGCAAAATAATTCGGGTGACGGCTGTGCGCCCAAAGGCCGGTGGTGTTGAACCCGAGCGAATACGGCAGGGGCAGGGAAGAGAGCGTTTCGCCTCCCGTAAGAAGACGCTTTTTCTGGGAATGAAAACGCCACTGCTGCTCGTCCGCGACGGTCTCGAATATAATGAAGAATAGCATCAGCGCCGCTGCGGCGAAGTCGACCGCTCCGAACGCGCGCTGAGATCCCGTTGAGATAAGCGCGGGCAGCGTCGTCAGCAGCACCAGCAGGTTCTGATAGACCGAAATGAACAAAAGGTCGAACAACGCCCAAACCAGCCGGTTCGTGAAGGGCTTTTTCCCGCGGAGCACCGCCCAGCGGTAATCCTCTTCACCCTCCCAGAACTTAAGCTTATAAGCCCCCTTGCGCGCAAAATTAAACGTGAGCCTCGCCCCCCAAAGAGTAGCAAGACAGGCCATCACAACAAGCCTTGCGCTCATGCCGCCCCGTGCGGCTATTACCCAAGTGTACACCGCGGGAAGCAGACTCCACAGCTTGTCCATTTGGCTGTTGTTTCGCGTCAGCTCGCCCACGATAAAGACGTACGCGGCGGAGCATCCGCAGATGATGAGCAGGGTCTTGAGCGTGGATAACTGCAGCGCGGTCATCTCGGGCCCTACCCAAAAATACAGTACGGGGCATACGAGTACGCTGATCCCCAAAAGCACGGCAACGATATTCAGTTTCATGTCCAAGCGGCAGGCGCATAAGGTATAATGAAGTATTAATGTTAAATGTGCGCCCGCACTCCTTTCGGACAAATGATAACACCGTTCGGCAAAAAAGTCCACAAAAAGATGAAAAAGCGGCGTCCCTCCCGGCAAAAGCCGGCAGAGAAATATACTTTCAAATAGGGTTGACAATACCTACCCCCGGCGCTATAATACATAAGGTCAAGCGACTGGGTGTAGCGCAGTTTGGTAGCGTGCTTGAATGGGGTTCAAGAGGCCGGAAGTTCGAATCTTCTCACCCAGACCACAAAAAACGGAATGGCATTTGCCATTCCGTCTTTTGTTATCCAGACGGGGAACCCGGCCTCTTGAACCCTAAGAGGGGTCGTTTTGCGGCGGCGCAATGCGTCGTTTCGGGCGTCCGGTGGACGGCCGAAAAGCAAAACGACGGGCGGCAGTTCGTTCCGAAGGAACGGCAGCCCGCCCCGAGGCCGGAAGTTCGAATCTTCTCACCCGCGGTTTTTTTTCAAACTGTTCCCGCCTTCGGGACTGCTTTTGTTCTTCTCTCTTTACCCGCTTTCCGCACCGTGATAAAATATAACGAGAACTGTAACGCTTTTTCCGTTTCTCCGTCTAACTATATGAAAGGCAGGTGAGCGCATGGACGATTTCGAATCACTCTATAAAGAGTACTATCCCCGTGTGTTCGCTTACCTTATTAGGACAACGCGCGACAGACAGGTCGCCGAGGAGCTTACGCAGGAGACCTTCTTCCGTGTATGCAAAAAGATCGACGATTATAAAGGCGCTTGCAGCTTTTACACATGGGTCTGCCGGATAGCCGGGAACGCTTATATAGACCATCTTCGCCGCGAGAAAAAGCATCGCCCGCTGACGGATGAGGAGCTGAGTTCCCTTCGCTCTCCCGGGCCGGAGGATACCGTGCTTTCACGTGATACCGCAGAGCGCATAAGGGCCGCGATAGACGCCCTTCCCGAGCCATACCGCAGCGTCTGCCGTATGCGTCTTTATGACGAGATGAGCTTTGCCCAAATATCCGCCGCGCACGGCAAGACCCAAAGCTGGGCGCGCGTCACCTACCACCGCGCAAGACTTATGATACTGGAGGAGATAGAATGAATCTGCCCTGCCAAACCGTACGCGACCTGCTGCCGCTTTATCACGACCGCGTTTCAAGCCCCGAGACCGACCGCCTTGTCGAGGAGCACTTGAACGGCTGCGAGCCATGCCGCGCCTTGTATTCGCAGATGTGCGCCTCGGATTCGATAGAGGCGAGGGCGTTCGACGCAGCCGCGTCCGAGAGCCTTGCCGACTCATACAAACAGGTCAAAAAGAAGCGCCGCCGCAAGACGGCGATAAGCATTGCCGTTATCTGCGCATCTATACTCGCCGTACAGTTTGCTCTCTTGTTGGGGGCGGCCTCGTGTCTGCTTGCGGATTCGCTGCTTCAAAGGCCCGATGTGCATACCGATCCCGCCGAATACAGCCTGTACAGGTCCGGCCCCAACGCCGTGGATGATTACCGGGGAAGGCTGATGGACGAAAGCATCTGGCCTCAGGAGCTTACCCCCGGAATGAACGTATTGAACTATACCATGGTCTATTATAACCCCTGGGATCCGCAGTACTGCGGCTATATGGAGGTGGAGTTTACACCCGAGGCCTATGGGTACGAGATGAAGCGCCTTGGAGGCAAGTCGTTCGACAGCTTCGAGGGCGTGTACGGCGCCGAGCGTTTTGAAGGCTATGAGCTTGCCGCGATGCTGGTCGACGGCTACCACGGCTTTGTCTACGCGCTTACCGACGGGGAAAGCCGCATCATATACGTCGAGCTTATGACCTGCAATTTCTTTTTCGACCTCGACTATAAAAAGTACGTCCCGGCCGAGTACCTGCCCGTGGGCCTTGACATGAGCGAGGATAACGAGTACGGTGAAACGCATTCGCTTGACGACGTTTACGACCGCCGCAAATGAGGCTTTGATTTACCCTGAAATCGAATTTTATATTTGACACCTTCGCAGTAAAGGACTATAATTTACTTGGTCCGTGTTTCGGGGCCGACTATTTTTGCGGAGGTTTCAATTTACATGCCAACTCTTTCCGAGATGACGCACGAGGAGCGCAGTGCGCTTTACGACAGGACCTATGCACAGTATGAGGCTATGAAGGCCAAGGGCTTAAAGCTCGATATGTCCCGCGGTAAGCCGGGGCTCGAGCAGCTTGCGCTTTCCGATGAAATGCTCAATATGTACATCGACCCGTCCGAAACCAAGGTAGACGGCGTTGAGGCGCGCAATTACGGCGAGCTTATGGGTCTTCCCGCGTGCAGGCGCCTGTTTGCGGAGCTGCTCGGCGTCAAGTTCGAGCAGGTCTTCGTGGGCGGCAGCGCGTCGCTTGAAATGATGTATGACGTTATAGCAAAGGCCTTTACGCACGGTCTTCTGCATTCCCCCGAAAAGTGGGCAAGGCTCGACAAGGTCAAGTTCATCTGCCCGGCCCCCGGCTACGACAGGCATTTCACCATCTGCGAATCCTTCGGTATCGAGATGATAACCGTTCCTCTGCTCGAGGACGGTCCCGATATGGACGCGGTAGAGGAGCTTGTGAAGGATCCCTGCGTCAAGGGTATGTGGTGCGTTCCCAAGTATTCCAACCCCGACGGCGTAGTTTACAGCGATGAGACCGTTTATCGCATTGCCAACCTCAAGCCCGCCGCGCCCGATTTCCTGCTCATGTGGGACAACGCCTATTGCGTGCATGAGTTCGACGGTCCCTTCGTACCCTTCCTCAACATATTGGAGGCCTGCCGCTTAGCGGGCAATCCCGACATGGTTTTCGAGTTTGCCTCCACCAGCAAGATCACCTTCCCCGGCGCGGGCGTCTCCTGCTTCTGCTGCAGCGAGGATAACATGGCTTATATGAAAAAGCTGTGGAACGCGCAGATAATCTCCTATGATAAACTCAATCAGCTCCGCCACGTCAAGTTCTTCGGCAACGCCCCGGGCGTGCTTGCTCATATGAAGCGTCACGCCGCCGTGCTGAAGCCCCGCTTTGACATCGTTTTGGAGACCCTCGAAGCGGAGATCGCTCCCCTTGACATAGCCTCGTGGCATAAGCCCAAGGGCGGCTACTTCGTTTCCCTTAATGTTATGGAAGGCTGCGCAAAGCGCGTGCACGCCCTCTGCCGCGAGGCGGGCGTCGTTATGACGGGCGCGGGCGCCACCTTCCCCTACAAGAACGATCCCAAGGATTCCAACCTCAGGATAGCCCCCAGCTTCCCGCCCACAGATGAGCTTACACTTGCCATGCAGGTACTCTGCCTTGCAATAAAGCTTGCCGCGCTCGAGAAACTGCAGACCATAGACAAATAAAGAAAAAGGACGGCAAAAAACTATGAAGAAAATGATGGATGCACTTGTAAAGACCGAGGCGGCTAAGGGCTTGACCCTGATGCAGGTGCCCGTACCCGAGGTACACCATGGCGAAGTCCTCATCAAGATCCACAAGACCGCGATCTGCGGCACCGACGTGCACATCTACAACTGGGATCCGTGGAGCCAGGCGCACGTTAAACCCGGCACCACCATTGGTCACGAGTACGTCGGCGAGATCGCCCAGATCGGCGAGGGCGTTGAGGGCCTTGAAATAGGTCAGATCGTTTCAGGCGAAGGCCATATCACCTGCATGCAGTGCCGCAACTGCCGCAGCGGCAAGAGCCATCTCTGCGCCAAGACCCAGGGCGTGGGCGTTCAGAGGAACGGCGCGTTTGCCGAGTACATCTGCATCCCCGCGCGCAACGTCATTCCCGTGACATGGGATATCCCCGAGGACATCATTTCCTTCTTCGACGCATACGGCAACGCCACCCATACCGCCCTTATGTTCGACGTTATCGGTGAGGACGTTCTCATCACCGGCGCAGGCCCCATCGGCATGATGGCCGCCGGTATCTGCCGTCAGAACGGCGCGCGCAACGTCGTCGTCACAGACATCAACGACTACCGCCTCGGCCTCGCCAAAAAGATGGGCGCCACCCGCGTAGTCAACACCTCCAAAGAAAAGCTCGAGGACGCCATGAAGGAGATCGGCATGACCGAGGGCTTCGACGTAGGTCTTGAGATGAGCGGTTCCGGCATTGCGCTCAATCAAATGATCTCCGTCATGCGCAACGCCGGCAAGTGCGCTCTGCTCGGCATCGCCAAGCCTGGCACCGCCGTCGATTGGAACGACGTCATCTTCAAGGGGCTCACACTGCAGGGCATCTACGGCAGGCAGATGTTCGAGACCTGGTATAAGATGGGCGCCATGGTCGAGGCCGGCCTCGATCTTACTCCCATGATCACCCACCGCTTCAACTACCGCGACTTCGAAAAGGGCTTCGAGGCCATGAACAGCGGCATGAGCGGCAAGGTCGTGCTCGATTGGACTAAGTAATCAATTTCAACATTATAAAGGAGAACCGTATGAAACAGGCTTATTCTATCTTCCGCAATGAGCTCGACGCCATCCGCGAGGCCGGTACCTGGCGCGAGGAGCGCATC
>JAEEGL014267927.1_pt1 | contig 21252 bp, 13 predicted proteins | sample 9134231 | NCBI WGS metagenome assembly JAEEGL01 (sample SAMN16246548, study PRJNA631951) | gut metagenome | biome: gut microbiome; feature: rumen; material: fiber-attached | host: Bos | place: Iran: Karaj | collected 2018-10
ACATCACCGATGATCACGTTACTATCCTTAAGAACATCTTCTGGCAGATGAATACGGTCACGTACTCAACCAAAAAGGTAACGGAAACAAAGAAAGTTCCGGATCTTGATAGTGATGGCAACCAAAAGAAAGATAAAGACGGTAATCTCCTATACAAGGACGAAACCGTAACAAAGACGATTCTAACCATCACGATAAGTCATAAGACTGCTGCCGAAGAAGCCTCGAGCCTGCATTTCAACGCTCAACAGCTGACTCAGCTAAACGAACTGTTGGATGTAAAGAACGCTTCTCTATGGGCTCAGATCCTTAAAGGCGTCGGTTTAGGCTCTAGTGAGCTTGTAAACCTTGCTCTTTCTCAGCTTGGCAACAAAGGTGGAGAAAAGTATTGGAGATGGGCTGGTTTAAGCAAGCGATGTGAATGGTGTGCCCTTTTCGTTTCGTGGTGTGGAGATCAAACAGGCCTTAGAGCTGCCGGACAGATTCCATACTTCTCTTTTGTGTCTGATGGCGTCAAGTTCTACAAGAACAAAGGTAAATGGATTGATGGCTCTGAAGTCAATAGTTCCAACTATGACAAGCTCATTCAGCCTGGTATGATCATATTCTTTGACTGGGAACCAGACGGTAAACCTAACCATGTTGGCATTATTACCAAGGTTGAAAACGGTTATATCTATACTGTAGAAGGCAACAGTAACGATGCTGTAAGAGAAAAGCAATACTCAGCAAATAGCAATAAAATCTATGGATTTGGTGTTGTTGGATAAAATAGGTCATTAAATGTTTACAAACAGCCCCCAGACTGCCTAATTACGGTGGTTTGAGGGCTGTTTTTTATTGCTTTATTGAGTTGTATGCCAAGAGAATAATGTCAATAATCTCTTACTTATATTATAATTAAGAAGTATTACTTCATGCTCTATTTCAGGGATTTGTCCCATTAATAGGTATTTGGTGAGAGTAGAATAAAGGTAATAATTCTATGAGGAGATGCGTTAATGGCGGCCATACATGATTTACTAGCTCAAATACAAGATGAAGAACTTCGTTCGCGTATCGAAAAAGAGTTCGATAAGCTTTCTAAACAAAAAAAATTTGGACTTGTTTTTGAAGAGCATTTACCAGAGTGTACTCCTCTTTATGATTTGCCAATAAAATGCGGTTCTAAGGTTATGCTTAGAAATAGTAGAGATGATAAAAGTTTATATATTGTTGTTTCAATTAACGGTGACACAGTTGTTTGTGGGAAGAAGGATAATCTTAAGGATCAAAGCCAATTTAGTATAGACGATCTTGTTCGCGTAGCCGAATTTGGTGAACCAATTTATCCTTATCTTCAACGAATTGATTCTGTTTGTAATGCTCCCGAGGATTCGCTTTGGCACACCTTGATTGAATCTGATAATTATCATGCATTACAGCTTTTGGAATACTTATATGCAGGGAAGGTAGATTGTATATACATAGATCCCCCTTACAATACTGGAGCTAGGGATTGGAAATACAATAACGATTATGTAGATAGTGCAGACTCATATCGGCATAGCAAGTGGCTGTCTATGATGCAAAAACGTTTAAGGCTTGCCAAAAACTTGCTTAATCCCAAGGATTCAGTTCTTATCGTTACTATTGATGAAAAAGAATATCTTCATTTGGGTTGTTTGCTTGAAGAAATGTTTTCTGGTGCGGATATACAAATGATTTCTAGTGTTATAAATCCTAAGGGTTCTGCAAGAGAAGGTCGTTTTTCGAGAGTAGATGAATATATATTTTTTGTATTCATTGGTTCAGCTGTAGTTATTCCTCAAAAGACAGATATGTTGCGTGAAATTGATGAGAGTGAAAAAAGAGAAGTTAGATGGGCTGGACTAATGCGCAATGGAGAAGGAAGCAGACGAACTCAAACTAAGAGTTTATTTTATCCTATTTATTTTGACATTGAGACTGGCAACTATGTGTCAGCTGGAGACCCTGTACCACTTGGAGTTAATCGTGAAGATGTCCCTGTTCCAGAGGGGCAATTTGCCGTATGGCCACTAGATAAAAGTGGTCAAGAAATGAAATGGCGATTATATCCACCTACTTTCCGAGAATATGTAAAAAAGGGATATGTTCGCTTCGGAGAATACAAGAAAGGAAGCATGACTAGGTCTATTTCTTATCTTCAAGACGGCATGCTCAAGAAGATTGAAAGCGGAGATATTGTTGTTAAAGGTGTTTCCTCTGAAGGAGCGCTTGAAGTTGAATACTTAGATTCCTTAGGAACTAGAAAACCCGCTACAATTTGGAATATGACATCACACTCGGCTAGCGAACACGGATCATCTTTTATTAAGAATCTGCTTAATGAAAGAAAGTTCACATATCCTAAGTCGCTTTATGCAGTTGTTGACACGATTAGATTTGTTACTGCAAATAAACCAAACGCCTTGATAATTGATTTCTTTGCCGGATCTGGAACCACTCTCCATGCAGTCAATTTACTGAATTATATGGATGGCGGCAATCGTCGGTGCATACTTGTAACAAACAATGAGGTATCAGATGAAGACGTCAAGAAACTGACTAAGAATGGTTATCAGCCTGGTGATGAAGAATGGGAAAAATTAGGGATATGTAAATACATCACATGGCCAAGAACTGTATGTAGCATAATTGGGCAAAACATTGATGGAACCCCTTTAGATGGAAAGTATCTGTATGCTGATAAACCTATGTCTGATGGATTTAAGGCTAATGTTGCATACTGTAAACTTGGCTTCCTTGATAAAACTGCCGTTGCGCTTGGAATGCAGCTTAAAGAGCTGATTCCAGTTTTATGGATGAAAGCTGGAGCTTATGGACCATGTCCAGAATATAAGGACTTTCCTTCTGATATGTTAATCATACCTGAAAATAGGATGGCTGTTTTGATCAACGAAAACTACTTCTCTTTATTTGCTGAGAGATTAGCTGATGAGCCAGATATTCAAACAGCATTCTTGATTACTGATTTTGATGTTAACTACAAGTCGATGGTCAAAGATTTAAAAGTTGAAACAACTTATCAGTTATATCGTGACTACCTTGATAACTTTAGAATAAATACTGGGAGGAATCTGCGATGATAAATGAATTGTTTTCTTTCCAGAAGGCTGCAGTAAACGATTTGAGAAAAAATGTTGCTATGGCTCTGAATAATTATCGAAATTATAGAGTTCCGCAAGTAATATCTCTCCAAGCTCCAACTGGTTCTGGTAAGACAATTATAATGGCTTCACTAATTGAAGATATCTTTTTTGGTTCCGAGAAATATTTAGAGCAGCCGGATGCCATTTTCGTGTGGCTTTCTGATTCTCCTCAGTTAAATGAACAATCTAAACAGAAGATTGAACAAAAAGCTGATCGTATCCGTTTTGATCAATGTGTTGTAATATCTGACGAATCATTCGATCAAGAGATGCTTGACGAAGGTCATATTTATTTTCTTAACACCCAGAAATTGGGAAAAGGCGCAAATCTCAGCTATCATTCTGATGAAAGAGAATACACTATTTGGGAAACAATAGAAAACACACTCCGAGAAAAATATGACAGGCTATATTTCATAATTGATGAAGCACATCGTGGCATGCAGGGCAGAGCGGCTGGAACTGCTACAACAATAATGCAACGCTTCATAAAGGGTAGCAAAGAGTATAATCTTTCTCCTATGCCTGTTGTAATTGGAATGAGTGCTACTGCAGAGAGATTTAATGCGCTAATAGGAACCACTACATCAACGCTAAATAAAACTGTTATAACACCAGCTCAAGTAAGAGCTTCAGGTTTGTTAAAAGACAGAATTGTTATTACATATCCTGATGATCCGACAAAACATGGTGATATGGCCGTTCTGCAAGCAGCTACTGATGAATGGATTGATAAGTGTCAACATTGGTATCAGTATACATATGAACAACACTATCCTAATGTAAATCCTGTATTCGTTATTCAGGTTTTGGCAAGCACAGGCAATAAAGTTTCAGATACTGATCTAGATGATGTTATAGGCAAAATCGAAGAACGTGTTGGAACTCCTTTTTTGCAAGGTGAGGTCGTTCATACATTTGGTAGCACCGGAACGATTGAAATAAACGGCCTAAGTGTTCCTCATATAGAGCCTTCCGAAATAACGGAAAACAGAAAAATAAAAGTTGTTCTATTTAAAGAAAACTTATCGACAGGCTGGGATTGTCCGCGTGCCGAAACAATGATGTCTTTCCGAAAAGCAGAGGATGCAACATATATTGCACAGCTTTTGGGACGCATGGTGCGTACTCCCCTTCAATGTCATGTAAATGTTGATGATTCTCTTAATGATGTGCGTTTGTATTTGCCGTATTTTAACAAGAACACTGTAAAAAGCGTCATTGACGAACTCCAATCTTCTGAAGGTGGAGAAATTCCAGCTGATATAGAGGGAGAATCGCTTGGAGAACAGACTTTTGTACCCTGGACGGTTCATACTAAGAAAAACAAGAAAGATGAACCTATTGAAGGTCAGATAGGCATAGATACACTTTTGGCTTCGCAAACAGATATGCAAAAGTCTAAGAATGGTACAAATTCTGAACAAGAAACAAAATCTGTAGAGTCAGAATTTGAAAAATCCGGAAGTTCTTTACCGTTGTTTGAGTTTTTATCATCACGTGATACTCAATCAATGGATACCGAAAGAACAACAGATAATGATAAAGAAACAAAAGTAGTCGTTAATGAGCCTTTGGATAAAGAAAATCAAGACGTATTATCTGGAGAAGATGATATTGATCGTGAAGCAGTTATTAGGTTTATTAATGAGCAGGGCTTTCTTAACTATGTGATAAGAGATGTTCGCGTCACTAGAAGTTATCTTTCATCCCTTCTTAGCTTAGCTGGTTTGTTGACTCATAATTTAATCTATGTTGAAGCAAAAGATGAGGTTGAGAACGAAATAGTTAACATAATTCGTAATCATATCACCGATCTTCATAATAGTGGTAAATATGACGATTTGGCTAGACAGGTTCTTGAATTCAAGCTTTCTATGCAGATTTATGATGTGTTTGGTGAAACCATCAAAGACTATTCTGTTGGCGATTTGCTCATGACAACAGAATCCGATTTGGACAGGCAACTTAAGGCTGCTGATGCACGCATGTGTAGCTACGGTTTCTCATTCATTTATGGTCGAAGATATATCGACTTTGATAACCCAAACCAATTCAAGATTGATTACATACTATTTGCTGCCGACGATAATTGCATAGCCAAGATCAACACTTATGCTGAGAAAAAGTTTCATGATTTAAACGACAAGTATCGTAAATATGTGGTTTCCAAATCAGAAAAGTGCAAAAGAGAGTATAGTACCATCGTTGAGGATGGCGACCGAATAAGTAAACACAACTTTTCTTTGCCCGAGACCATAAATGGACGAAATGACAAAGATGGAACACTCTTTACCGATCATTTATTTGCTGATGTAGATGGCAATGCAACTATTAAGTTGAATAGTTGGGAAGAAGGTGTCTTATCTGAGGAACAAAAGCGAAGTGACTTTGTAACTTGGCTAAGAAATGTTCCTCGTGAAAAATGGGCGCTACGACTCCCGTATGAAATAGATGGAATAACAAAAACCACATACCCGGATTTTATTATTATTCGTAAAGATGATGTTCTTGGATATGTAATGGATATTCTGGAACCTCATAATCCGGATTTCAAAGACAATTTAGCGAAAGCTAAGGCATTTGCTAAATATGCTGAAGTTGAACAAAGAATAGGCAGAATCGAACTTATTCGAACAGGAAAAGATGCTGCTGGAAAACTACGCTTTAAACGTTTGGATCTAGCAAAGGGTTCGGTCAGAAACAAGGTTCTTTCTGCAATTAACAATGATGAACTTGATCATATATTCGACATTGATGGTCAGTTTGGAGAGTAATGGTATTAAGAGAGATGACAAGATTACATTCAAATAGTAGTTTTACTTTTATAGATTTATTTGCTGGTGCTGGAGGATTATCCGAAGGCTTTATTCAAGCCGGCTTTTCTCCAATCGCACATGTCGAAATGAATACATTTGCAGCTCAGACTTTAGAAACGCGAACTGCCTACTATTATCTAAAGGCAAATCACAAAATAGATGTTTATTATGACTACTTAACCGGGCTGATAAGTCGCGATACGTTATTAAGCCATGTTCCAGAAGAGGTATTAAATACAGTTATTTGTGAAACAATGTCTGATAAAACTCTTCCCAGTTTATTCTGTCAAATAGATAAAATGCTCAAACAGCGCAGAATAAAACAGATTGATGTAATCGTTGGTGGTCCACCTTGCCAAGCGTATTCACTTGTTGGAAGAGCCCAGAGTAGTCATATGCAAAGACCTATGTCTGAAGATCCTAGAAATGAGCTCTATAAACTGTATGCGCGCTTCTTAAGCAAATATAAACCTAAGATGTTTGTCTTTGAAAATGTGTTGGGAATCAAGACTGCACATGATGGACAAACATTTAAAAATATAAAAGCTCTTCTTCGCAGAGTTGGATATGAAATAGATTGCAAAGAACAGATTGCTAGTAATTTTGGTGTTCTACAAAATCGCCACAGAATGATTATTGTTGGGTGGTTAAAAGACAGTAATATGAACTACCCTGATTTTAAGCCGACCAAAATAAAAGCTGTCGTTAACGATTTATTATCTGACTTGCCTCGCCTGCTACCAGGAGAAAAATGCAATCGATATGATACCTCATCATATAGTGAGTATTTAACAAAAACTAAAATACGAACTCCTCGTGATGTTTTGACGCTGCATGAAAGCAGGCCAAACAAGAATCGAGACATTGAGATATATAAGAGAGCTATTATGCTTTGGAATGATGGTCATAAACGCTTGAATTACAATGATTTGCCTGAAGAACTAAAAACTCACAATAATAGGAGTGCTTTTTTAGATCGCTTCAAAGTCGTGGAGGGTGATGATTGTTATTGCCATACAATGTTGGCACACATTTCTAAAGATGGGCACTACTTTATTCATCCTGATATTAAACAACATAGATCTATTACAGTAAGAGAGGCCGCAAGAATACAGTCGTTTCCGGATAACTATTTCTTTGAGGGTCCAAGAACGGCTCAATTTGTACAAGTGGGCAATGCCGTTCCTCCACTTATGGCAAAGAGTATAGCAAAGGGAATAGCAATTGAATTAAGCAGAGGATGAATTATGGAAGGAAATCTTTTGCTTGAACAATATAGTCGATACAAAAAGATTTCACTATCGGAATCTCCCTATAAGTGTCTGCTTAACACTGAAATCGAGACTAACCCTCATCAGATTAATGCTTTTTGCGCGGCAATCAATGCAATAAAGACTGGGGGTATAGTGCTCGCAGATGAAGTAGGCTTGGGAAAAACTATTGAAGCGGGCCTTGTAATAAAGTATGTATTAGACATGGGCTGCAAAAATATCATGATTGCTTTACCTGCAACTCTTAGAAAGCAATGGGAAATTGAGCTCGATGAAAAATTCGGAATTACCGCTCATATTTTTGATAGATATACCGTTGATAGAAACTTTTATGGAATTAGCGAATGGCTTAAGAAAAACGAAGTCCACATTGTTTTGGCATCTTATGATTATGCTTCGAAGTTCATGATGAGATTTCCAAGCACTAGATGGGACTTTGTTGTAATTGACGAAGCTCATAACCTTAGAAATGCTTTTCATGGTACCAAGAGAGCCAAGAAACTATACGAATTAACACAAGGCATTCCTAAAATCCTATTAACTGCTACACCAATTCAAAACTCCTTATCAGATTTGCATGCTTTGGTATCTTTCATTGATCCAAGGATTTTCGGACCTGAAAAAGTATTCATTAAACATTATGTATCTAGTCAAGACTATAGTGAGTTAAAGAAAGAGATTGCGCCTGTTATTTATCGCACACTTCGTAAAGATGTTGGAAAATATATGGACTTCAAAAAACGTGTTTGCTTAACGGTTGACTTTCACCTTACGCAAGATGAAGCAAACCTTTATAACCTAGTAAATGCTTTTCTTAAACGAGATGTCATATATTCTATTCCTGGAACTAACAATAGCTTAATGCTGTTGGTAGTTCGCAAAGTGCTAGCATCGTCTAGTTACGCTCTGGTTGAAACGTTTGAATTATTCAAACAGCGCTTGAAAAAACTCTATAATGGTACTAAATCTTCTAATGCTAAAGATGGATTTGATTTGCTTTGGGATTTTATCCAAGATGAGATCGATGAATCTGAATTTGATAAATACGATGATGAAGAAATTGCCATAAAAAAAGAGAAAATCTCTGAAGAAATTGAAATCGTTAATTCAATTATCGATATAGCAAAGCGTGTCAAAACTAATGCAAAAATCGAAGCTTTAAAAACTGCTCTTTCTATTGCATCTGAAGATCAGATAAGTAAGGGTATCCCCGAGAAAGCTGTTATTTTTACTGAATCTAAGAGAACTCAAAAATACATGGCTGAAGAGTTGCGTAAAAACGGATACGATTCAGACGATATCGTTCTTTTTAACGGTGATTTTGACGACCCCTTAGCAAAGAAGATATATCAAGCTTGGCAATCAAAAAACTATGGAAGGGTCAATCACGGAAGAAATGTTGAGTATAAACACGCTATCGTTGATTATTTTGAAAATAATGCCAAGATACTTATTGTTACAGATGCCGGTTCCGAAGGATTAAATCTTCAGTTTTGCAATACAGTTATTAACTACGACCTGCCTTGGAATCCGCAAAAAATCGAGCAGCGTATTGGACGTTGCCATCGTTATGGACAGAAACACGATGTAGTAGCTATCAATTTGCTTAATACTGATAACGAAGCAGATAAGCGTGTATACGAAATACTATCCAAGAAATTCGAATTGTTTGAAGGTGTCTTCGGTGCCTCAGATGTTGCACTCGGAGCGTTGGAATCCGGAATGAACTTCGAACAAACCATTCTTAATATATATCAACAGTGTGATAGCGAAACTGATTTTAACAAGAGGTTTGATGAACTGAATCGAGAGTTGGATACAAGCTTGAATGAACAGGCACTTCAGCTGAGAAATCTTTTGCTTACCGAAAGTCCCGAGGCTAAGGGGGAGGCATTAGAAAAAACAAAAAAGGATATTGCCACATATCTACATGAAATAGAGTATTGGAATCAGTTTGATGAACCTGAAAATGATGGGCAGACATATTATTGGAAAATAAAAAACTGGGGAGAAAACACATTTGGTTCACATGGAATGTTGTTCTTAGGTGCCTTCTGCAACAATACTGATGTTCTATTCCCGGTTCTTTTGCTTTGTGATGATACTGGAGAATATATTGATTTTTCTGAAGCTGATCTGGTCAAATCATTAGAATCTACTGATGATTCGGATATTCATTATTATTCGCCATCTAAAGAAGAGGAAGACAGAATAGCTGACATATATTCTAAGTTAAGAGATGAGATGATCAGCAAATACAACAAATCTATTGAACCAGTCAAAGAGTATAACAAAGAAAAAGTTGACAATTGGCTTAAGATTCAAAAGGAACAGTTGTATCTTCAGTTAATGGAAATGAATGATGAGATTAAGAGTCTGTTTGCTCAAGAATACTGGGCACACGATTCTTTGCAAAAAGAGGATATACGCAAAAAGATCGCAGAAAAAAAGAAAAAAGCAGATAAGTTTGAAAACGAAATACCTATAAAGTTATCCAAGCTTCGTGAAGATGGGGATAAATCAATTGAGGAGTTTAATCATTCTTTTGACATTAATCCTATTCTGCTAATCAACATAGTTTTAGTTTTCTAACAGGAGGGCATACAAATGATAGACAAAAAAATGTACTCTAAAGTTCGTCAAGAAATAATAGATACAATGAAAATGGATTTGATGGGACCTCGTGATGAAAACGAGTTCCTTACTGAAAATCCACGATCAGCATATATTATAGGTATGCTCGCCCCTCAAACAAGGCTTGATGGTGATACTACTTCTGATAATGAGCAGGAAGTTGATCTCGATATTGAATATGGCGATTCAGCTGATTACACAGCTGGTGAAGATGATGATAACGAACCTGTTTCTCATAGTAATTTCAAGATTCCATCTTCAATTGGTATCAGTTTTTATATTAATTCTAATACCTCACAGATAAGTATTGATGTATCGTGGGCAGATTATACTAGGTCCGTGGATACTCAAATGACAAAGGATGAAAAAGAAAAGAAAGTCTTTCGTTACGCAAGGCAACCCATGCATGAAACTGTCGATGTTGTATTCGATGATTTCAATAAAAGTAACGATTATCTCTTGCACCAAGATTCCAATGTAGTTTTACATATTACAAGAATAACTTTGAAAAACGGGTATTCTTTTGTTACAGCTTATGTAATTAACAAAAGAACTACTCCCGACAGCGAAGTTGAATCTTTTATGTTTCAAGTGAATATAAAAGCTTATTCTCAACAAAATGAATACATTTTTATCTCAGAAGACATCTGCAGAAAAATAGTAGCTCAGGATGAGTACTATTTTAAACAGAGACCTATTCTTGGCAGAGGCAGAGGTTGTGCGGCAACATGGGGTAAATGCAAGGACGGGAAAACGCAATTTGTAGAATCTTGTTTTATTCCTGAATATGAATTCCCTGGCGTAAGTGCTGCATTAGATGGGTTTGATCAATTCTATTTTTCGATGAGATCTTTATCTAAAGAAAAGCAGAAAGATGACATTATAAAAAGACTCAATGTACTTGCTGACGCTTATGAAAAATGGATTAATACGACACTCTACGGTTATTCAGAAATGTCAGATCCAGTTTTTAAGAAGAAAATAGGAGACGACACAATAGCTCATTGCAATCAAGCATTAAAACGCATTCGAGAAGGTATAGCATTGCTGTGTAATGATCAAATCGCCTTTGAATCATTTTGTTTTATGAACTCCGCAATGATATATCAACGTAACATTTCCAATTTTGCGAAAGCGCATGGGGATGGAGTAGATTGCAATTTTACGGATTTCATTGATCCCAGAAATCCTGATAATGATTTTGGATGGAGGCCGTTCCAAATTGCATTCATTCTTATGAACTTATGTGCTATTACCGATCCAACCCATCCGGATCGAGAGATAGTAGATTTGTTGTACTTCCCTACTGGTGGTGGTAAGACAGAAGCTTATCTTGGCTTGATGGCATTTGTCATCGCTAATCGAAGACTTCGAGCTAACGAGGATTCAGAATATAACAGAGATGGTGGTGTCACTGCAATTCTTAGATATACATTAAGGTTATTAACAACACAACAGCGAGATCGAATTACCAAAATGGTAATTGCTGCAGAACTAATTAGAAAAAAACAAGCTCCCAAATTCGGAAATGAACCTATAAGTATTGGTTTTTGGGTGGGAGGAAAAGTAACCCCCAATGATTTCAAGTCAATGGAGGAAGATCCCGAAGACGAAGAAGCGACGAGACTTGCTAGATCGCAGAAAAGACTTGTGTATAAACAACTGCTTACATGTCCATTCTGTGGTATGTCATTATCCAAGCGGAAGAACGGTAAAAAGGATGAAGATATAACCGATCTTACGTTCAACATTGATGTAAAAAGAAAGTCAATTGACATCTATTGCCTTGATGAAAAATGTTTATTCTATAAATATAGAGAAGACAAAAATAAAATACCAGTCTATCTAGTAGATGAAGAAATATATGCGAAGTGCCCCACCATTATCCTATCGACTGTAGATAAGTTTGCGAGACTTCCATGGGATGAGAAAACGAATGCACTGTTTGGACGAGTAGATCGTTTCTGTAGTCGTGACGGTTATATTTCCATTGGCAATAAACATCCTGAACGTCATAATAAAACAGAAACATTACCTGCAGCATCAACAACAAGAATTAAACCATTCCTTCCGCCTGAACTCATTATTCAGGATGAGTTGCATTTGATAACAGGTCCGTTAGGAACAGTTTATGGGGCATATGAAACACTCATTGAAGATCTATGCACATATAAAACAAATGGCAAGACAATCAAACCCAAATATGTTGTTTCAACTGCTACCATAAGAAATGCAGAGGAACAAGCAAAATGCCTTTATGCCCGTAAGAACACATCTCAATTCCCACCTAACGGTTTTGAAATTGGTGATAGCTTCTTTATTAGAGAGTTACCAGTTGATGATAATCCATTTAGAAAATATGTTGGTGTATGTGCTCCCGGTCAGTCTGTTAAAACAACGCTGTTGCGCACGTATTCAATTGTCTTACAAAAGGCTTACGACCTTTCATTGCAAGATGAATACAAAGATTATATAGATCCATACTATACCCTAGTTGGCTATTATAATAGTATTCGTGAGTTGGGAGGTGCCGCTCGATTACTGCAGGATGACATTCCCGAACGAATAAAGCGCATCAAGAAAAAATACGGAATGCCGTCACAAAGATATCTGAATCGTAGAGAAGAAATAACTTCTCGTATGTCTTCTTATGAGATCCCTAACAAACTCCAACAGCTTACATATACATATGATACGAAAGACTGTCTGGATACTGCTATAGCCACAAATATGATAGCTGTTGGTATGGATGTAGATAGATTAGGTTTAATGGTTGTTACCGGTCAACCTAAGCAAAACTCCGAGTATATCCAAGCAACAAGCCGTATTGGAAGAACCTACCCTGGAATGGTAGTTACGGTTTATAACCCATATCGACCTCGTGATTTATCACATTATGAGAACTTTACAGGTTATCATTCACAATTATATAGATTTGTTGAAGGAACAACAGCAACACCGTTCTCTGAGAGAGCTAGAGATCGTGTTATGTATGCGCTCGTCATTGCAGCACTACGATTGAAATGTCCTAACATGGCTACAAATGAGGATGCTGTTAACATAACTGCTATCTCTGACTCAGATCTCAATATGGTAAAGAGCATGATTTTGGAACGATTAAAAATAATTAAACCACTTGCTAAACAAGAAGCCGAAGCAGAGATAGATGTATTTATCGATAATTGGAAGTTTTTGGCTTCCAGAGATAAACCCCTTAAGTATTATGTTTGGGGTACCGAAAAAAATAACAGATTAATGAACACATATGGAGAGTATTGTACTGACCAAGAAATACCTGTACTCCGATCTATGAGAGATGTCGAAAGTTCTTCGAATATGTACTACTACGGGGAGGAATGATAAATGTTTACTTATGATAAAAACAAACTCGGAGAGCTTCGACCCAATCAAATTATCACTACTTTTGGGCCAGGCTCTATTGTTGATGCTGTAAAAGATTCTGTAACAGTTCTCGATATTAATTATTGGAAGGAAAAAGGCCAAAGAATCATAGATGGTAGACTTGCTTCATATTTAGATGTCGATTGCTTTTATATGCCTCGAACATCTGCTAGTAGGGATATTCCTGTAATCTCGTTCCCGTATGTGCATGTTTGTTCAAATTCTAAATGCGGAAGACTATTTGATGTGCGGGATGGTTTTAATTTGGAAAAGTATTTACAACATGGGGTTGATTGCCCTAGTTGTCATTGGCAAGCATACCCTGCACGTTTTGTCACAATGTGTGAATGTGGCCACATTAATGACTTTCCTTGGCGCTGGTGGGTACATCACGGAGATACCTCATGCAAGAAGAATATGAAGATGTCTACTTCCGGTAACACTTCAACATTAGGAGATATTTGGGTTGAATGTGATTGCGGCGATAGGAGAAGTATGAATGGAGCTACTCAAGTTGAAAACTTCAAAGGATTGAAATGTAGAGGTCATCATCCATTTAGACCTAATCATAAGAATGAGAACTGTACATCCCCTGTTATTCCATCTCAGCGAGGTGCTTCTAACGTTTATTTTGCAGTAACTAGGAGCGCTATATCTATTCCGCCGTGGGTAAACCCTCTTTATAACCTAATTGATGAACACTGGAATCTTATTAGAGATTATGAAGAAGATTTCGGAGATTTGGGAATAAAAAAAGTTTATGAGAAGTATTTCTCAAAGTTTACACGAGAAGAATTCGATGAAGCACTAAAGAAACGAAAAGATAACGTAAAAGAGTACAAGCAAATCAAACAAATGGAATATGAGGCTATTACTCATCATGACGATCCTTTATATGCTTCTAACAAGGTGCATTTCAAGGCTGAGGAAGATGCATTGCCTGATTATCTCAAGAAATACTTTAACAGGATAATTCGTGTAACTCGATTGAGAGAAGTGCGTGTATTACTTGGATTCACTAGAGTGGATGCTCCTGATCCGGATGCTGATGAACAGGCTAATGTTGTTTATCTTACAAAGGGAAAAGGCGAAAAATGGCTTCCTGCGGCAGAAGTGCACGGCGAAGGCATTTTCATTGAGTTTAACAAACAGACATTGTCTACATGGTTGCAAAATGCACAGGTAAAGGATCTTTCAGATAAATACTCTTCATGTTATAAAGAGTTTTGCGAAACGAAAGGTTGGACTGTTACCGAATTGCGAAATGCAGTATATGTATTAATGCATACGTTTTCGCATCTTCTTATAAAACAAATGTCAATGTTATCTGGATATTCTTCATCAGCTATAAGAGAAAGAATCTATTTTGGTGACAATATGTCTGGAGTTCTCCTCTATACAGGAAGTGCTGATAAAGAAGGTTCTCTCGGCGGCCTTGTTGAATTGGGCAATGTTGATAAATTGATAGTTGTTATTCAAGAGGCTTTTAGAGAAGCCCTGTTGTGTACTAACGATCCAGAATGTTCAAATAATATACCAGCTGGGAATAATTCAAATGGTGCTGCATGTCATTCGTGTAGCATGATTTCAGAGACAGCCTGTGAAAATGGCAACAGAATGCTTGATAGAGGTTTTGTTGTCCCAATAGAAGGACGTGAGGAACAATCATTCTTTAAGGATCTTGTGGAGGAATTATGTCAACTGGAGATATAAAGCTTGATATTTTGCTTAATAAAATAAAAGAAGATGCAATATCTAATTCTCAACAAGCAATAGATGACATTCTTCATCGCTATCCCCAATTAACACATAAGGAAGCAGAAGAAATCCACACTATGCTTGTTGCGAATGTATCTAATCCAACTACCAGTGCTGAATTGGTTGTGACTACACCTGCTTCTTTTGCTGTTAAAACCAAAAACACAAAAGTAGTAGTGAAATCAATGATTGAGGCAGCAAATTCCAGCATTCTAATAACGGGCTATGCTTTATCAGAGTATTTCAACGATATTGTAGACATAATTATACGCAAAAGTAAAAGTGGGGTTATGGTAAAGTTTTATGCCAATAATGCGGATAATCAAGATGACTTTAAGGACCTTATAAGAAATAGAAGTAAGTTTTTGAGGTTGTACAATTACCCCAAACAGAACGATAAGATGTCTGCCTTGCATGCCAAAGTTCTTTCAATAGATGGTAAGGAAACGCTTATTACATCTGCAAATCTTTCCTATCACGGTCAGGAAGGCAACATAGAAATAGGAACAAGAATATATTCGGTTGATATAGCTAAGCAAATTGATCAGCTTTTTACAACTTTGTTATTTGAAAAAGTATTTGAAGAGATATAACTGAGCGAGGTTTTTATGGGCATATCATTCAGACATTCAGCGGGTTTTGGCAAACGAATGGAATATAACATAGTCGGAAAAATGTTGATGGAAGGTCTCGACGTTTATATGCCTCTCGTTGATGACCATGGTGTCGATTGTGTAATAAAAAGAGATGATGGCACATTCATCGAAGTGCAGATTAAAGCTAGATCCAATGAAGTTACCGATGGGGATGCCGCCTTATTTGCAGCAATTGTTCATGATCCGACAGAAAACTTTTTCTTTGTTTTTTATTCAGAACGTTTGGATACCATGTGGATTATGTCTTCTGAAGAGTTTTTGGCAGAGTGTGTTACCAATAAAACCGGAAAGAACAAAGGAAAACACAGCATATGGTTTAATGGTAATCGTAAAGATGCAAAAGATGGTATTAAGAAAGAGTATTGTAAGGATAAATACGAGAAATATGTTGCGACTGATTTTTCAAGATTTCATGGCATGAAAGAGGTTAATTGATGAGTACTAATCTAAAACTTGGTATCAGTTCAATTGGAGATATGTTGTTACTAAACAAAATATCTAAGGCTGAAGATGGGACGAATATCAACGATATTGTTTTGAAGATTCCTGAGTATCAACGCCCATATAAGTGGACAGCTAAAAATGCAAATCAATTGCTTGATGATATTGTTGAAGCTATGAATGCAAACAAGGAAGTATATAGAGTAGGGACTCTTATTCTTCATAGAGATGGAAGTGAGTATAACATTGTCGATGGACAGCAGCGCACTATAACATTCTCCCTCCTGCTAAAGGCTCTTGATGATTCCCTATCAATCCCCTTTTTGGATCAGAAACTGAATGATAATAACGTTAACACGAGAAACGTAATAAATAATTATCGTTCTTTATTGAGACGACTCGAACCTCTGCGTGATGAAAAAGGGTATGAGATAAGAGAATTGGAAGATTATGTTGAAAACAGATGTGAAATGATCATCGTTATAACGGATGATTTATCTGAAGCTTTTCAGTTCTTTGACTCACAAAATGCAAGAGGGAAGGCTTTATATCCTCACGATTTGCTCAAGGCTTATCATTTGAGAGAAATGCGTTCTCTGGATGTACAATCTACAGAACAAATTGTAAGGATGTGGGAAGATCTTGACCAAAAGAAGCTTTCTGTCTTATTTAATGATTACCTCTACCGTTTAAGAGAATGGCTTAATGGCGAACGTTCATATGAACTCAATGAGCATAATATAGATAAGTTTAAGGGAGTAACATCAAGAGATAATTATCCATATGCGCAGTACTATAAGGGGGCTTTTGCATATGCAGATGATATGAATAAATCTCAAATAACATTTGTTTCCGGAATACAAGAGCTTAGTGCATTTCAGTTGAATGCTCCAATCATTGCGGGAAAGCCTTTTTTTGATTATGCAAAGCATTACTTCGATATTTTGGCAGATATTCAAAACAACGATAAATATGAAGGATATTTCATCAATGACAATGAGATAGTTAAAACACTTGATCTTCGTAAATATAAAAATGGTGTTGGTAACAGCATTACTCGTTTGATGTTTGACACGGCTATTCTTCTCTATGTTGACCGTTTCTGTCCAGCAAGACCAACTAAGATTGACATTGAATATCTTGATCAATTTGTTGATTTTGCTTTCACATGGGCATACTCAATGCGCGCACAGTTTAAAAATGTTGGCTGGCTGGTTGCGCAGAACTTCATAATGGGAACGACCAAGAAGGACAAGGTTGTTAACTCGTTTAACATATATAAAGAGATTGCTGATGCAGAATCACCTAGATCGTTAATTAACAGATTATCAGACAAGATAATACCTTTGGATGATTCTAAAATACTTGCTGATAAGAAAGATTGCGATTCCATAGAAGATGGCGTTTATCAGAATTACCTGCACTTCTTTGCAGAGAAGAACTATTGGGAGAACAGACATGAGTAAGCAAATAACCATACCGTTAAAGGAATTATCGATACATGATCTTTTCATCGCCGAAGAAAAGTGCACATATGAAATACCCGTTTACCAGCGAAACTATGCGTGGGAGAAAGACGAAATTGGAGCACTGATACGAGATGTTGATGATTCATTTCATAAAGATCCCAACAAGGTGTATTACATAGGAACTCTTGTCTCTTATGACAAGAAGGATAGGATATTCGAAGTTATTGACGGCCAACAAAGGCTTACGACCCTTTATTTAATCCTTAAGGCACTCAAACAGGAAGGCATAGTTAATAAACTTACTTATAGGGCACGCAAAAAATCTGATAATACTCTTTCTCATATCGAGAAGATAAATCGTGAGTACGAAATAGATCCTGGAATTGAGAATGGATATAAATATGCCGTAGAGGAGCTGGAAGGCATAGCTAACAGCGCTTTTAAGAATTACTTCCTTCATAATGTCCATATAATACGATATATGGTACCGCGTGATATTGACTTGAATCATTATTTTGAGATTATGAATTCGCGTGGTGAACAGCTTGAAAAGCACGAAATAGTAAAGGCTCAGTTAATGCAACAACTTCCCAATGAAGACGATAGACATGTTTTTCACATGATTTGGGAAAGCTGTTCTGAGATGAATGTCTACGTGCAGCAGAAAATGCATAATGCGAATAAAGTATTTGATGATGACCTATATCACTTTAAGCCTAACAACTATATGGAACTTAAGGAAGCTCTTACAACCGAAGAGACTCCCGATAAAGCGTTTGACCAGAATGTTTCGATATCTGACATCTTAGCTAGGAAAAATCACTTGTGGGATGACTCTGAGAATGACAATTCAACCATTGATACATTCCAACCCATAATAGACTTCCCTAATTTCTTGTTAATTGTCCTCAAACTTGTAAGACTATCCGACCCGGATTTTTTACCTGCTTCATTTAACCTTGATGATAAGGAACTTTTGAATGAGTTCCATTATGCAGATATGGGTGCTAAACGGATTAAGAGATTTGCCTTCACCCTGCTAAAGGCTCGTTATTTCCTTGATAACTACATTGTTCATCATTCCAAAGAAGAAGATACTTTTGATAGTAATCCTTGGAAACTTCAGGTGTGGCACAAAGATTCAAAGGCAACTCCAAGTAAAGAAATGCTTAAAAACCTTGTGGATGATATAAAATTACAAGACAAATTAGTTCACTTATTATCCATGTTCGAAGTATCATTTACAGCAAGGCAAAGGAAAAACTATTTGCTGTATTGTCTTATGTATCTAATGAGTTGTGACATTAATAGGTTTAAACCCGAAGAATATGCTGCATTTCTTGAAGAAATGGCTGATAGATACTTTCATGGTGTTTATTTAACCTCTGAGAGACTAAGCGATGTAAACAAGCCTACTCCAGGTAGTTTTGATGAAGTGATGATTAGCAATGGCGTTCTTAACCATGAAACCCTTACAAAGGGTGATTCTAAAGCCTTTATTGATATCTATGGTAATGGAATAGAAGCAACAAAAGGCATTCCTTTGTTTGTTTTTAACTATACTGATTATCATATTTGGAAGTATTACAGCGACACGGTAAGAGGCAAAGAACTTAAAGAAGGAAACCGTGAGAGAGTCAGTTTTTTTGACACACTTGGTTGTAGTGATTTTGGCCTTAAGATTTTCGATCTGTTTTATTTTTCAAGAACCCGTAGAAGTCTTGAGCATTATTATCCTCAAAATCAAGCAACGGGCGAAGAAGGCAGACCCAATCAGGCCCAAATTAATTGCTTTGGTAATTTTGCAATGATCGGTAGTGAAGCAAATAGTTCCGGTTCGGATTGGAGCCCATTAACTAAGCTGGATCATTATTTGGACTCTTCAAAGAAAATTAGACAAGTGAGTGTTGCTTCATTGAAGTTTATGATTATGATGCAAGCATGCAAAGACAATCAGAAATGGGATTATGAAGATATTTGTGTTCACCAGGAGAAAATGCTTGCGTTGTTGGTATGAGGAAAGTATCCCGTAAGTTTATAACAATGAATTGGATGAGGTGGCCATGAGCAAGTTATTCATTTCTGCGTTTGAAGATAATGGTGTAAAGGGGTTTGCCATCTATGATGATCGGAAGAATCCTGCTGAAATATATAGTGAGGATTGGAAGCCGGTAGTATTCAATAACGAGGATGATGCCAAGGCGAAGCTGGCTTCGCTTGAGGCAGAAAGAGAACGCGAGAATAATGCAGTTCCTTTTTCTCTTGAAGAAGCCGAAAAATATGCTGAGAGTCATTATTGGAAGTTTGCGTCGACATATGCTAAGACTGCTCCTCACGAGTACTGTATAAAGAAATGGCTTGCAAAGGAAGACCAGCTTCTTTATGAACGCTTTGTCGCAACCATGAAAACAAATTCTGTTGTTGGATACTTCTATGGCCATAAGAATGATTATCTGATATTAGGAAAGCATTACTACTGGTATATGCCTTTGCCGGATAATGTAGCCGTGGATCTAATTAACAGAACAACAACTGATAATCTTGAGTTTAGAGATGGAGCTTACTATTACAAAGGAGTAGATTCCCCAAATGAGCAATAGTGATAATCCGAGAAAAGTTACTGAAGATGACTTGTATATTGCTGTGGTTGAAAAAATAAAGCAATCTGATGATAGATTCAAAACCACTCCTCGTAATCTTGTAAGAGAAGTGTGCAAATCTAATTTTGGTGTGGATTTCGATTCAACAGGAATTGATGACTTCGATATGTTTGACCTTATTCATGATAAGGCAAAAGAAAACGGATACACCATTAGAGCTGTACCAGTTAAAGGAGAAAAATGGGGACTTCCCTATAATTTTGAATACTTTTTCTATCCATATCGAAAGAGATAACACTGACTACTTACCATAAAAGCTAGACTATCCTACTTACAGATTCTCCGGATCATCAGGAGAATCATCATCTCCGTCCAAACCGTAACAACCAATTTCAAACTCAGTAAATGCGATAAGGTTACGGATTCTCTCTTTAAGATCCGGTTCCATGGCATTGATATGATCGAGATCATTAATACAAGGATTGCTTGTCGCGATCTCTTCTAACAATTCATCTGCCCGGGATCTTCCTAAGCCTGCGGTAATCGCCTTCTCAAGATTTGTGGAAGTTACCATTTCGTCGAGATATCGTACTGTCATCTCAAGGAAGGCAGTATATATCTCTTCTTTTGTATATGAATCGGGATTATTTAATAACTCTTCTACAGACTCTTTGAAGTCACCTTCGTTGATCATAATGCTGCCTCCTTCGTGTACAAGTTATGCTTGTACTATGACAGCCCCCTGCGGATAAATCAATAGAAATCCATAAAGTTGAGACTTTTCGAGCATAATTGAGACTTTTGATATCATTTTTTCTCAGAAGGCAGAGTCCTTTTAATCGTACTTTTCAGCTGCATTGCCAATTCTGTCCCAATAAAAGCCCAATGCCGCCTGTATAATTCAGACAGAAATGTAATCTGTTTGACATAAAAGCTATGTCCGAATCTGCCAGATGGGAGGTTTGCTATGGAAAATGTATGGTGCGATGCAAAGATAAACAATAACTTGAGACCGATGTATGTAAAGGA
>JAEEGL015724793.1_pt1 | contig 21252 bp, 12 predicted proteins | sample 9134231 | NCBI WGS metagenome assembly JAEEGL01 (sample SAMN16246548, study PRJNA631951) | gut metagenome | biome: gut microbiome; feature: rumen; material: fiber-attached | host: Bos | place: Iran: Karaj | collected 2018-10
AAATTCAAGTTTTGAAGACTTAAAATCGAGACCTCATGACTATAAATTAATTGAAAATGAAGAAGATAGAAGAAAATTATGTGATTATTTATTGACAAACGAAATTGTCAGTTTAGACACGGAAACAACTTCTACTGATTCCATAGAGGCAGAATTGGTGGGATTAAGCTTTGCAGTGAAAGAAAATGAGGCTTTTTACGTTCCCATCCCCAAAAACCGCGAAGAAGCACAAAAAATTGTCGAAGAGTTCAGACCCATCTACGAAAATGAGAAGACACTCAAAGTGGGTCAGAATATCAAATACGACATGAAGGTTCTGTCAAACTACGGAATCAAAGTAGGTGGACCGATTTTCGACACCATGATAGCCCATTACCTGATTCAACCCGAAATGCGGCACAACATGGATATCTTGGCCGAAACCTATCTTCATTACAAGACAATACATATCGACGAACTGATAGGGCCAAAAGGGAAACAACAGAAGTCGATGCGCGACCTCGCCCCAGAGAATGTTTATGAATACGCTGCAGAGGATGCCGATGTCACTTTAAGACTGAAGAATGTGCTCGAGGGCAAACTGAAGGAAGTAGGAGCGGAAAAACTGTTCTACGAACTGGAAATGCCTCTTGTACCGGTTTTGGTGGAAATGGAATGCAACGGTGTGTGCCTTGATACAGCATCACTGAAGGAAACTTCGAAGGCGTTCACAGCAAGAATGCGCGAAAAAGAAGAAAACATCTACCATTTAGCAGGAGAAACATTCAACATATCATCACCCAAACAGGTAGGCGACATACTTTTTGGAAAACTCAAAATAGTGGAAAAGCCCAAGAAGACAAAGACTGGGCAATTCGTCACCTCGGAGGAGGTGTTGCAACAATTGCGACACAAACACGATATTGTGAACGAGATACTGGATTATAGAGCATTGAAAAAACTGCTCAGCACATACGTGGATATATTGCCGACATTGATCAATCCAAAAACAGGAAAAATTCACACTTCATTCAATCAGACCGTCACAGCCACAGGTCGACTGTCATCGAGCGACCCTAACCTCCAGAATATACCTGTAAGGGGAGAGGACGGCAAGGAAATAAGAAAAGCATTCATTCCGGAAGAAGGATGCCTGTTCTTCTCGGCCGACTACAGTCAGATAGAACTGCGTGTGATGGCCCATCTGAGCGGTGACGAAAATATGATAGAAGCCTTCAGGGAAGGATACGACATACATGCGGCAACCGCAGCCAAAATCTATAAAAAAGAGATGGACGAGGTGAGCAGAGACGAGCGTACAAAAGCCAAGAGGGCGAATTTCGGTATCATCTACGGCATCACGATATTCGGTTTGGCAGAAAGGCTCGATATCGAGCGACAAGAGGCCCGTCAATTGATTGAAGGCTATTTTGAGACCTACCCAAAGGTGAAAGAATACATGGAGCAGGCCAAGGAGAAGGCGAGACAGACGGGCTATGCCGAGACACTTTATCACAGAAGGCGCTACCTGCCCGATATCAACAGCCGGAACAACACCGTGAGGTCGTTTGCCGAGCGGAATGCCATCAATGCTCCCATACAAGGCACAGCTGCCGATATCATCAAGGTGGCAATGATACACATATATAAAAGATTCAAAGAAGAAAAACTGCGCTCAAAAATGATACTGCAGGTACACGACGAACTCAACTTTTCGGTCTATCCCGAAGAAAAAGAAAAGGTGGAGCGCATCGTGATAGAAGAAATGCAGAAAGCCTGTGAGCTGAGGGTGCCGCTAATAGCTGACGCAGGGTGGGGGAGTAATTGGCTCGAAGCCCATTAAAATAGATAATAAGCTCATAATCAGACAATTATAGTTCTTACTTGGGGTCTGCTAAATATTTCAGCATCTTCGCATTAGGCTCATGACTGTCATACTGATTGCAAAAAGCCTGTGCGAAGTCCTCAATATTGGCTTTGGAACCTTTGGAACCATGGGCACAAACGGCATGGAGAAAGGCCATTAGCACAAAATAACAGGAATAAATGGATTTTTAAAAGAAAAATGCTTAACTTCGCAGCGAAAATCAACAGATGACGTAAAATGGCATTAAAATGTGGTATAGTGGGCTTGCCCAATGTAGGCAAATCCACACTTTTCAATTGTCTTTCCAGCGCCAAAGCACAGGCCGCCAATTTCCCGTTCTGCACCATAGAACCCAATGTAGGCGTGATAACCGTACCCGACGAGCGATTGGGACGCTTGGCAGAGATTGTACATCCGGGACGCATCGTTCCCGCCACCTGCGAGATCGTTGACATTGCCGGTCTGGTAAAAGGTGCCTCAAAAGGTGAAGGCTTGGGCAACAAATTCTTGGGCAACATCCGTGAAACTGACGCCATCATCCATGTGCTGCGCTGTTTCGACGATGACAACATCACCCATGTAGATGCCACCATCGACCCCATTCGCGACAAGGAAATCATCGACACCGAACTGCAGCTGAAGGACCTCGAGACCATCGAATCAAGGCTCTCACGCCAGGCAAAGGCCGCTGCGGCTGGCAACAAGGAAGCGAAAATAGAACTCAGGGTGTTGGAAGCTTACAAAGAGGTATTGGTAAAAGGTCAGAACGCACGCATCGTGACTTTTGAATCCAAAGAAGAGCAGCAAGCTGCCCACGACCTGTTCCTGCTTACCGCCAAACCCGTGCTATATGTATGCAATGTGGATGAGTCTTCAGCCAAAGACGGCAACGACTATTCACGCCGCATTGAGAAAATTGCCGAAGAAGAAGGCTCTGAGGTACTGGTCATAGCAGCCAAGACTGAGGAAGACATAGCCAGTTTCGACAGTTATGAAGACAAAAAACTCTTTCTCGACGAACTGGGACTGGAGGAGAGCGGTGTGAACCGTCTCACCAAGAAAGCCTATGCCCTGCTCAATCTGCAAACCTTCATCACAGCAGGAGAAATGGAGGTGAAAGCATGGACTTACAGAAAAGGCTGGAAGGCACCACAATGCGCCGGTGTAATCCATTCCGACTTTGAGAAGGGTTTCATCCGTGCCGAGGTAATCAAATACGAAGACTACATCCACTACGGCTCAGAGGCAGCTGTGCGCGAAGCAGGAAAACTGGCTGTGGAAGGCAAGGATTATGTGGTGCAGGACGGCGACATCATGCACTTCCGTTTCAATGTGTAAACTATAATAATCATTGACATGCTAAGCCAACTTCTCTATATTGTTTGGAATCCTGATGAGGTAGCCTTGCGATTGGGTTTTATCTCCATCCGCTGGTACTCACTGTGCTGGCTGATAGGTCTGTTGCTGGCCTATCTGCTGGTGAAGAAGCTCTATAAGGAACAGAAAATAAAAGACGAATATTTCGACCCGCTTTTCATTTACTGTTTCTTAGGCATACTGATAGGTGCGCGGTTGGGACATTGCCTTTTTTATGAACCGGGCTATTTTCTGAGCAGCGGCGAGCACATCATAGAGATGTTTCTTCCCATACACAAAATAGGCGGAGCATGGAAATTCACCGGCTATGAGGGACTGGCCTCACATGGCGGCACATTGGGACTCATCATCGCCTTGTATCTCTATTACCGCAAAACCCATGTCAATATTTGGACAGTGCTCGACAATATCGCCATTGCCACACCCATAACAGCCTGCTTTATCAGGTTGGGCAATCTCATGAATTCAGAAATAATAGGCAAGGTTACTGATGTGCCCTGGGCCTTCTACTTTGTGAATGCAGGACCTGAATTAGGTATGGAGCCAAGACACCCAGGTCAGCTTTACGAGGCAATAGTCTATTTTCTGTTCTTCTTTGTGGGATGGTATTTTTACAGAAAACGTCCTGAAAAAGTTGGCACAGGCTTTTTCTTCGGACTCTGTCTCACACTCATCTTTACATCCAGATTCTTCATCGAGTTCACCAAAATCAATCAGGTGGGCTTCGAGGACAACCTTCCGCTCGACATGGGACAACTTCTCAGTATACCCTACATACTGCTTGGTGTGGTTTGTATGATAGGCGGAAAATGGATGAAGGGAGTCAAAAAATGACTCCCTCCATTTTTATGGTCACTTACCCACAATCTTTTGAATTTCATGCAGCTTGTTGAGCGCCTCAAGCGGTGTCAGCCGGTTGATGTCGATGCCCAGCAGTTCGTCGCGAACCATGCTGAGCATGGGATCATCAAGCTGGAAGAAACTGAGTTGCATGCCTTCACGTGTATGGGCTATATTGTCTACTTGCGGTTTGCCCACCGCGCCTACGCCATTGCTGTCGGCCTCCAACTGCTTAAGAATGGTGTTGGCCCTTTTCACAATGCTTTTCGGCATGCCGGCTATCTCCGCCACATGAATACCGAAAGAGTGCTCTGAGCCGCCACGTTCCAACTTGCGCAGGAAGATGACCTTGTTGTCCACTTCCTTCACGCTGACGTTATAGTTCTTGATACGCTTGAAGTGCTTCTCCATCTCGTTCAGCTCATGATAGTGGGTGGCAAAGAGCGTACGAGCCTGTGCGCGCGCATGCTCATGGATATACTCCACAATGGCCCAGGCAATGGAAATGCCGTCGTAGGTGGAGGTGCCGCGCCCCAATTCGTCGAACAGCACCAAGGAGCGGGGCGACACGTTGTTCAGGATGTTGGCAGCCTCTATCATCTCTACCATAAAAGTAGACTCTCCTTGGGAAATATTGTCGGAAGCGCCCACACGGGTGAATATTTTATCCACCATACCGATTCTCGCGCGTTCTGCGGGCACGAAACTGCCTATTTGGGTAAGCAGTACAATCAAGGCGGTTTGACGCAACAGAGCCGATTTACCGGCCATATTGGGACCCGTTATGATGATAATCTGCTGGTTCTCGCTGTCGAGCATGATGTCATTGGGCACGTATCTCTCATCTATGGGCATCTGGGTCTCTATGACGGGATGCCTGCCTTGCACGATGTCGATAACATCGGATTCGTCGATGACGGGGCGCACATAATGGTTTTGCTCCGCCACGATGGAGAAGGAGAGGAGGCAGTCGATGCGGGCGATGAGATTGGCATTGATCTGTATAGCCGGTATATAGTCTTGCAGGGCGGTCACCAACTCGTTGAAAAGTTGGGTCTCCAATGAGAGTATCCTGTCCTCAGCGCCCAGAATTTTCTCCTCATACTCTTTCAGTTCCTGGGTGATGTAACGCTCAGCCTGTGCGAGCGTCTGTTTTCTCACCCATTCGGCAGGCACCTTGTCCTTGTAGGTGTTGCGCACCTCAAGATAGTAGCCGAAAACGTTGTTGTAACCTATCTTCAATGAACTGATGCCGGTGGCGGCGGCCTCACGTTCCTGTATTTTCAGCAAGTAGTCTTTGCCATGATAGGCGATGGAGCGCAACTCATCGAGTTGGTCGTTCACGCCATTGCGTATAACATTGCCCTTGTTGACGAGCAAGGGTGGGTCGGGCATGAGCTCACGATGGATGCGGTCGCGGATAAGCACGCAGGGATTGAATTGCTCACCCAAGCGCTGCAACACCTCATTGTCGCTTTCCTCACAGGCCTTTTTCACCAGTTCTATGGCCTGCAGAGCCACCTTGAGCTGCATCACCTCACGGGGAGAGACGCGTCCCACCGCCACTTTGGAGATGATGCGTTCCAAATCACCTATCTGGTGGAACTGCTCATCGAGCAACTCACGCAATCCGGGCTCTTTGAAGAAATACTCCACCACCTCATGCCGCTCGGTGATGGGCTGCACATCTTTCAGGGGAAACATGATCCAACGCTTCATCAGGCGGCTTCCCATAGGGGTGAACGTCCTGTCGATGACCTGCAAAAGCGACGAACCCTCATCGTGCATGGACTCCAGCAACTCGAGCGAGCGGATGGTGAACTTGTCAAGGCGCACATATTTTTCCTCTTCTATGCGTGAGATGGAAGTGATGTGCCCCAGTTGGGTATGCTGTGTCAGTTCGAGATACTGCAGGATAGCCCCGGCAGCCACCACGCCATTGCGCAGATGGTCCACACCATATCCCTTCAACGATTTGGTCTGGAAGTGTTTCAGCAGTTTCTGCCGTGCGGTGGCATCGGTAAACACCCAGTCGTCGAGTTCGAATACGCACAGTTTGTTGCCGAAATAGCGCTCAAAATCATTTTTCTTAGCCCTGTCATAAAGCACCTCCTTGGGTTGGAAATTGCCCAACAGTTTCTCTACATAGTCGTAAGTGCCCTCACCGGTGAGAAACTCGCCCGTTGAAATATCGAGGAAGGCAACACCGCAGGCCGTCTTACCGAAATGTACGGCGCAAAGGAAGTTGTTCTCCTTATAGTTGAGCACATTGTCATTCATGGCCACACCGGGAGTGACCAACTCGGTGATGCCTCTTTTCACAAGTTTCTTGGTGAGTTTCGGGTCTTCCAGTTGGTCGCAGATAGCCACCCGTCTGCCGGCGCGTATCAGTTTGGGAAGATAGGTATCCAGCGCATGATGGGGAAATCCGGCCATTTCCGTGGTGCCGGTGCTTGCCCCGTTGTTGCGTCTTGTCAGGGTGATGCCCAATATCTTGGAAGCAGCCACGGCATCCTCGCAATACGTCTCGTAGAAATCGCCGCATCTGAACAGCATGAGCGCATCAGGATGCTTCGCCTTCAGGCTGAAAAACTGCTGCATCATGGGGGTCAACCCTTTTTCTTTTTTAGTCATGTGGATAAGTATTTATTTTGAGCGATGCAAAGGTAGCAAAAATTTCCCATACTGCAAGATGAATAATATACATCTCACCCGTATGTCCTCAGACAAACCTTCATTCTTCGCAGATGAAATCAACAACTGCTAAGTCTGGAATAATTAAAATAAGATATATTTACAACCAGTAAAAAATCCTAATGTTATAATTGATAAAAAATCACGCTATGATAACAAATGTACAATAAAAGAGGGATGCTTCATCAACATCCCTCTTCATTCTGTTTCTATTTTATCAATATTTTCTTTTTCTTGCTCACCCTCAACCCTTTATAAGAATCGGAGACACGTTGTCCGTTTATGTTGAACCATACATCTTGATTGTCATTGTCTGATGATGGTTTCATAATCGAAGAAGTATCCTTGAACAGGTCGGGCAGATAATAACCCAGATGTGCTGGTTGATTATAAGAAGTATTCTGCCATGCTATACCCATTCTATAAGTATGGTCGTGCATCAAGGTGGGAACAGGATACTCAGTAGGCTCATTGGTAGAGAAAATGTTGAGCGTACATCCGTCGCTGTAGTCCCACATCACTATTTCCTCTCTCCAGTCGCCGAGGATATCTGCCAGCAGACAAGGAGTAGCCTTGGTGGTATTGCAGGTCTGCGAATTACCCACATTGGTCAGATTCAGATAAGTGTTTATCTTCTTGGTCGATGTGTTCCATTTTTGAATGATAGGGGCACACTTGCCGGTGTCGTTATTATATTTTCCATCGAAAAGCTCATCCTGCAAATCACCGGTCCAATAGAGTCTGAAACACTGAGAGGGGCGGCTTGTGCTCAGCACATTTCCCTCTATGTCATATACATTGTTGCTTGCAGCCGACCAATATTCAAAACCACGTGATGTGGCATCGATGTCGGCGGCCATTCCACGACCGGTGTCCTTGGAGCCGGTAATATGGGTGAGCAAAACCCCTGTGGCGGCATCATGGATGTCCAATCCGAAAGGACTCGACTCATGAACCATAAAGAATTCCAGACCAGGACGGTCGGGGTCAAGGTCGCTCAGATGTTGTGCATCGCCGTGTCCAAGACCGGTGGAGTAGAGCAGACGTCCGTCATGGTCTACAGCTGCCGAGCCGAGTGTCACCTCATCACAACCGTCACCATCCACATCAGCTACGGAAAGATTATGGCATCCCTGTCCAAAGGCAGTATTGGAGAGACCGGTATATTTGGTTATTGTTCCATTGCCGTCGGTCACATTATACTCTGTAGAGGATATAGAAGAATGGAGCCACTTGGTGGAAAGTTTCTGTCCGTCGAAGTCCACAGCCCATAGATAAGAGCGTGTATAGTAACCGCGGCACATCACAGCGCTCGGGTTTTTGTCGGGTCCGTCAAGATAAGCCACACCGGCCAGATAGCGGTCGCAGCGGTTGCCGTAATTATCGCCCCAGAACGATTTGGCAGGATGTTCGGGAGCACCGCCCACTTCACCGGCGCGGTTGGGATTGTGGAATACCGTATGAACAGCGGCACCCGTCTCCCCATTGAAAACAGTGAGATATTCAGGTCCGCTCAGTACATAACCCTCACTGTTGTGGTAAGCTTTCGTATTGTCGGTATTTTTTATATTGTCATCATCAGCTGCGGCAGTGACATAGTTACCCAAACCGTCTTTACTGCCCGGTGCGGTCTTGCAAATCAATTCAGCTTTACCGTCGCCATCAAAATCATATACCATAAATTGGGTGTAATGGGCACCGGCACGGATATTCGTACCCAGGTCTATTCGCCACAAATGGGTTCCGTCCATTTTCACACAATCTATATACACATTGCCTGTGTAACCACTTTGTGAATTGTCTTTTGAGTTGGAGGGATCCCATTTCACAAACAGTTCATACTCGCCGTTTCCGTCCACATCCCCCACCGAGCAGTCGTTGGGTGTGTATGTATAACTCCCTGAATTGTTTGTACCGCCCGACGGACGGTCAAGAGTGATTCGTTTGTATTTGTCACCCCAAGGATAGACAGTGGGAGTGGTTGTCTCTACGATACCGTTCTGTTTCACAACCACCTGATAACCACTTGCAGTAGTGCCCTCTGGGTCGGTATAATTGGTCACTTTCAAATCCGACTTGATTGTCACACCATCACGCAAAAGGTCGAAGGAGGTATGCTCATCATCGGTGCCAAGGAGTCGCCAACTGACAAACTGACCGCCGCCACTCTTGGCTTTGAGCGCAATAAGTCCTCTGTCAAGCTTTTCCATCTGCGAAACAGGCGTATTGAGCGGATTGGTGTCGGCAGTGGGACCCGGCTCATCTTCAGCCGTGGTATACAGCGTGATTATCCACACTACCTGCTGACCGCCCGGTGTGAAGGTAAGAGATGACTCTAATCCCTGATCGAACACGATGGTATGTGTCTCATAAACCATATCACCCGATTCATTCTTTTTTGGGAATACATAATCTGTCTCACCATATTCCACACCTCCAAGTTCCTTTATAAAGGCATCGGCATCATCATAATTGTCATAGCCGTAAAACTTTGCCCTGCGGATAGAAATACCGTCAGGAATATGGATGGTGTACTGCACATTGCGCGAATATTTGATACCATTGTTCTTGCCTGTAGTGTAATTCTTTCCAGCCTCGTTTGATATACTGAATCCGTTGTTGAAAGTCCAGTCACCAAGACTGGTTCGTGCCGACAGTTCATATTCATCAGCTGCCTTTACAGTCAGTGCAGCGATAAGGCAAGCCAAAAGTGCTAATAATTGCTTCTTTCTCATGTTTTATATAATTAAACAATGGGGTATCGCTGTGTGTGATACCCCATTGTTCTATGTAATAAAATTACTCTCCTTTCTTTGTCAACCGGATGAAGAAAAGATTGGAAGTATCTCCTTTGGTCAACACGTGTTCTGCAGCAGGCAAATCGTAGGTGATTTCCCAATGGTCGCCCACCTCTGTGGCATCAGTCACTTTCGTACCGTCAATCTTAATATTCTGATTATCTGTTCCGGAGAAAGCCAACATCAAGGTGGTAGCCTCAGTTGAGGTGAAACTAACTTCTGTTTTGGACTCCATCTTCAGACAAGTGGAATAGGTAGTACCATCAATGGTGACAGAACCTTTTGAAGTACTATAATTTCCATTTGTTACTGTAAAGAAACTATTGCTTGGGGCTTTATCAGAAAAATTACATTCTATAACATCACCTTGCTCACCGCCTTGTTCGCCGCCACCTTGCTCACCACCGCCTTGTTCGCCGCTTGAACTATTCTCATCGCCGAAAATACCCACAAGAGAACTCTCGTAATTGATGAGCGCAGTCTTGAGTTCTTCTATTACACCATAGTTGGTATCCTCAGTAGAATTGTCGAAAGTCCACTTGAAATCACCATGGTTCAGGCGTCCTGCACCATACCATCCCACCACCTTTGCGGGCACATCGGCAGCAGCATCGGCTGTATAGGAGTACATAAGACTTGCATTGGTGTCGAAGTTGTTGTAAGAACCGCCGCCTTGGAAAGCTTTCACAGTAGCGGGAACCTGCTCATTGCGGTTGCTGACCTCATAGGCATCGAAATGTTTCTTGGTGTCAACATTGAGCGAGCTGGCACTTACCATATTGCCCTTTGTAAGCAGTGAAGAGGCATTGTACGGCCAATAGGAACTGGTGGAACCTGTTATCACATTGCCGAACGACTTGATGATACCGCCATCCTCATCAGAGAAAGTGCTGTTACTTGCATTATAGTTACCTGTACCGGCATACATATCATTGCCCTGCATGGAGATGAGCATCGGGAACTTGCAGTTGCGGAAGTAGTTGCCTTCCACAAACACACTGCTTCCCGTTGTGGAACCCACACCATACTTGGAAATGCCGTCATAATAGTTGTTCCACACGTGCACGCTCATGGTGCGAACACGCGGATGACGGCTGTCACTATGGTCAAACCAGTTATGGTCATAGCTGATATAATTGGGACCACTCTCATTATCCATACCGCAGAGTGATGCCTTTCCACTATCCCATAAATGGTTGTAAGACATGGTGATATACTGTGAATTCTTCTTTACATCGATGGTACCGTCACCCTTATTCTGATCATCGTCTGAACCGGGCTGTCCATAGAACAAATCCATGTGATGAACCCATACATTCTTGTTTTTCGTATCCAAGGATATGGCATCGTCCATATACATCATGATGGCAAAGTTGCGGAGTTCCACACTACGGGCTGAATGAAGCAGAAAACCAAAATCCTTGATGGTGGCATCATCACCGATACCCTCAAATGTGAGATTCATTTCATTATCCTTGTTGCTCTTCACCTGCAGTCCCTCTGCTGAACTGCTGATATGGTCAAGATCGCTCTTCTTGATAGTACCAATGAAGCGGAAGGCGATAGGTGTGGAGTCATAGCCCTTGAGATAATTGTCGAGAATGGTCTGCAGACCCACACTTGTGGTAGTGGCGCCACTGGAGCTTGTTTTCACATCACAGGTAACCGTCTTGGCTGTCTTGGCGGTGATATACAGCACCTTTGCACCCTGCTTGAGAGAACCGTCGTTATTGTAGGCACCCACACCTTCAGGATGATTGAAGAAGGCGAAACCTTCGCGCTGATAATTGATCACGTCCATATCAGTAGCCTCACCATAACCTCTCATCTCATCTCCATTTTCATCTACAGCCACTACCTTCATTGAGTAAGTACCACTTATCAGACCTACTGCATCAGCACGGCCGTATGTGCCATAATTACGCACCAACTGCTCATCTATTTTGGTATAATCGGAATACTTTCCACCCTTAACATATACATTGTATGATTTGGCGGCTTCATTCAGATTCCATTTAATATAGGCACTCTCATACCAACCCCGAGCCTCAGTAATCTCAACACCATAATTGGTTATCTCACCTTCAGGAATATCCACAAGATTCTTGGCAAAAGAAAGATTGCGTACAGAACCGTAGAATACATCCTTCTCATCATTATTGGTGGTGATTGTGACAATGGATTTTTCTTTATCCACATCCACACTTTTCAGTTGGGTCGTATTATAATAAAGGATATTGTTGTTGTCGAGCGACACCTGCATCTGATTGGTGTTGAAATCCTGACTCACATTGTGGCTTATATTGTCTTCATACACATCAGTTGTTTCACCTGGAATAGAAGTGGGCACTGCACCAACCTCTATACTGTATATATAAAGTCCACCGTCATTTCCAACAAGTGTCACCTTACCATCAGTGGCCACTATACCGGTGGCTTTGGTACGGTTTGTCGTCTTTGTATCAAAACCACTTGTCTCACGCAGATTGGTTTGATACAAACCACGTGCAGTACTGCTTGAAGTGGCAAATTCGACACTTACCTCCTGACCAGCTTTAAGATTGGGAATAATAACTGTTGCTTTCTTGCCATTTACCCACATACGGGCATTTTTATCCAAACCAAAACGTACACTGCCATTATTAGCATCTGCTGTACAGGTAAAGAGCAATCCTTTTGAAATATTTAGTTCCACGCCATTGGCTTTAAGTGCAGTTTCATTCTGGGCTGAAACATAAGACCAACGTGTGTTCGTGCTATCATATTTCCAATTACCACCATTATCAGCATTATCCGCGTTCATATTGGCCTGGTCGGTAGAACCGAGATTGGTGAAATCCCATGTCTTTTGAGCATTCATGGAAATGCTGCCCACGAAAACCAACAAAATGGTAAGCAATGTATATATAAATGTATTTTTTCTCATATCCATTATCTCCTTATTTTTTATTCGTCCCAAACATTGAAATGACTGACAGCCTGATCAGAACCATCTCCTTCTGAATCCTCAAAATTGATGCCGCTTTGCTCATTGTTGACTGTAATAGAAAAAGCTATTGTAGATTCGAGCTTGGTGCTTGAATATTTGGTTTGAGGTATAATATATATTTTTTTCATGTCTCTCACAATTAATTATTTTACAACAACTTTCTTTCCATTCACAATATACACGCCTTTATTCAGACCCACAGTAGAAGTGCCCATAAACTGACCACCTAAATTATATATTCTCAAACCACCATCGGTATATTCATAATTCACATTCTCTATACCAAGTGTTTCCTCGTCAATGGAAAATGAACTTACACTGCTTTCGTTTAATGAAGAAAGATAAGCATGGAAAGGCTTGATAGTATTACCCTGAGCCAACTTCTTCACTTTGTTGCCATTGGCAAAGTAATATACATTTCCTTCAGGAATCTCATCAAGAATAGTACCTACAAAGTTGAAATTTGTGCCAAGAACAGTATTGCCCGAAACAACATTGTTGAGCATGATGTTTTCGAGTGTGAATTCAGCTACATCATCAGCAGGCTGAATCAGATAGGGTACACCGCAGAGCATATCCTCAACTGTATTGAAGTTGATGGTAGTACCATTGTCTGCATCATATTCAGCCACTTTGGTACCGGTTCCGAAAATCTCAACCACAGAGGCGGCTGGCATGTCGAAAGGCAGACAGATAGTATTCCATTGGTCTTTCTTCAACGAGCGTACCACATTCACATTGACAGTGCGCTTGCCAAATGTCTTCAATGTAGTCTCATTGTCGAATCCGTTCTCCTCACTGAGTTGTGCAATGTAGCTGAAATCAATTTTCACATTGTCCATCACCTCTGTCTGTGATGTACCGTCAGCGTAAGAAAGAGTAACATTATCTCCATTGAATGTAATGCGAGTGGCAAAATTGCTCACTGCAGTACCAGAAATGGTGATAGTTTCATCCGTGTCGGCCATAGCATTCACTGTAAAAAAGGCTGACAAAACAATTAAAAAGAATTTAATTCTCATTCTAAACATATTTATTGAATTATTTGATTTTGTTTAAGGTAAGGTTAGTATATCGCATAATAGCAAGCAAATTTACTCTTATTTTTGCTTCTTACCTAATTATATTATTTTTTTTATTCATTTTTTTGCGAAAACGTTTTCAAACACAGTTTTCACACAGTTTTCCACAACGATTGTGGAAAACTTGTTCAAAACACCTGCAAAACTGCAGAAATACAAAATAAAAGCCGAAAGAGAAAACTAACAACAAGGAAAAAAAGAGAATAAAAAGGACTTTTCCATATTTTTTCCACCATTTTTACGGAGAAAAAGATATAAACTTATTAAATTTGCAACGATTATAGTAATTGTGGATAAAATATTAAAATTGCTGACTGTCAGCGATAAAATATCAATACAGACTGTGGAAAAGACAAATTCTAACTTTCATAAGTAAAAAACCAAATATATCGGAGATTAGTTTTGCACTTTTCCAAGCTGTATCATCATCAAATTATTTTTTTCTTAAAAATAAAAAACTAAAAATATAATGATATGGAGTTGAAAAAAGAGTGGATAGAACAGGGATTCATCGATGAGCCCGTTCCCGAAGGAATCGATCTGAAGGCCGCCATCCGTGAGATGTGCGAACAGAAGGATGCCATTATACTTGCACATTACTACACACATGGAGAAATACAGGAAATAGCCGACTTCATAGGCGACTCTTTGGCATTAGCCCAGAAAGCGGCAAAGACGGAGGCAAAGATTATCGTGATGTGTGGTGTGCATTTCATGGCTGAGACCGACAAAATACTGTGTCCCGACAAACTGGTCTTGGTACCCGACCTAAATGCCGGTTGCAGTCTGGCCGACTCGTGCAAAGCCGAAGACCTTCGAAAATTCAAAGAAGAGCATCCCGGCTATCAGGTGGTGAGCTATGTAAACACCACAGCTGCCGTGAAGGCACTCACCGATGTGGTGGTCACTTCTGGGAATGCCAAGAAAATCATTGATACCTTCCCAAAGGATGCTAAAATCATCTTTGGTCCCGATTTCAACTTAGGAAGCTATATCAATGCTGTAACTGGGCGTGATATGTTGTTGTGGCAGGGCGGATGCCATGTGCATGAGCGTTTCTCAGTAGATGAGATAGTGAAACTGAAGGAAGCCCATCCGGCTGCCAAAGTTTTGGCTCATCCTGAATGCAAGGGACCTGTTCTGGCCGTGGCTGATGTGGTTGGCAGTACGGCTGTGCTGCTCAATTACGCCATTGCCCATCCTGAAGAGGAATATATTGTGGCTACAGAGGCAGGCATACTGCATGAGATGAAACGTAATTGTCCTGACACGGTGTTTCATCCCGTTCCTCCTGAGATATCTGAGGGTGGGGTAGGTTGCAGTTGTAACGAATGCGACTATATGAAGATGAACAGCCTTGAGAAAATATACAATACGCTTAAATACGAGTGGCCCTCAGTTGATGTTGACAGTGATATTGCACGAGAGGCTGTGAAACCCATTGAGCGTATGTTGGAGCTCAGTTAGGCTGTTTTTTTTCCCACCATAAAAGGAAGATACTTGTAGATAAACCAAGTGATAAGTGTGGCCAGCACATATACGGCTATGAAGGATACAATGATCTGGTGATATTGTCCTTCATAGCCGTAATTCATTCTTTTCATCAACACACTCACCACTGTGGGAACGGCTCCGCTGATGAAATAATAAACCAGGCTGTGACTCCCTGTCCAGCACACCAACCCTGACGGGTGTATCCTTTTGCATATATTGATTATAATCCATCCCGAGAGGCAACCGTCTGCCAACAGCAGGGTATAGCTGCTGATGTGGATAGGCTCCATCGTAAGATACAGATTGTATTTGTATTCCAAATATTTAATAAATATAAGGATTATAGATAAAAAAATAAGATAATAAGATGATGATAGTTTGTGCAAAACTCTCTCATTTCGATGATACTCATAGCCTAAATATATGAAAATGAGAAATATGAATGCGTTGTTCCAATGCCAGAAATAGGGGGGATGATTGTGTAAATCAGGGTAAAACGCATTGAAAACCACCATCACGAAAAATATTGAGCAGCTGATGGTGGATAAAAGCAGGCTTTTTCCCTTGGTTATCCACAATAATAGGGAGAATATGATTTCGGCTGTGATGAGTGTGGCGACAAACCATGAGGCTTGTCCTGTCAGTATGTCGACAGGTATCTGTAGTGAGAACGGTGTGTGATGGAAAAGTGTCTTAGGGAGGGCAATGATGGTGGTGAATATAAAATAAGGTATCACCACACTGCGTAGAATGGACTTTAGTTTATAAGATAATGAGAATGATTTATCCTCTTTATAAAAGAGGTATCCCGAAATAATGATAAAGATGATGAGGGCATTCTCCACATACAGCACATAGGGGATAATTTCCTCTCCAGCTGCATATTTTTCGGTATGAAAGAGCAATATGGCCAACATACAGAAGCCGCGTGTCAAATCGACCCACTTTTTCCTGACAGGTTTTGTCGCATCCATCATATCATATTATCTCACAATGGCAATCTTGCACACTGTGCCTTTTTTTCCTTCTTCTGTGGCAGTCTGTACCATATATATGCCCGATGCCACTTTATTTCCATTTGTGTCACATCCGTCCCAAGTGAAAGTGCCGCCGTTGCTTTTTCCCTCATTTACGAGCACACCGTGGGCTGTTACTATTTTCACATCGGCATTGTACGACAGACCCACTATGGTGATAAGTCCTGTGTAGTCGGGTTTCACCGGATTGGGATAGGCATATACATTGTCTTTTGTCATTTCATCATTGGTGCTGCTGGCATCGCTCATATAGCTGCACAGTCCCTTGTCGGTGCCTATGAACACCTCGCCTGTCATGTCATCGATGGCTATCGACTCTATGATGTTGGAGAGCAGTTGACTGTTGGTGGAAGTGAAGTTTTCTATTTGCTGCATATTGTCGGCACTGATCAGGTAGATACCGTTGCCGTTGGTGCCAAACCATTTTCGGTTGCCTCCATCGATAGCCATACAGTTTATCTCTACTCCGCTCAGCAGATAGTCGGCAAAATTGGTACCGTCGTTTCGGGGCACTTTTATTTGTTGCAGTATGGCGTTTGAACCTTCGCTCAAGTCCTCGGCGGGTAATTCAAGTGGACCCACATTGGTGCCTATCCATATATTGGCGTTTTTGTCCTCGGCTATACATTTCACACCGTTCACGTTCTCCACTATTGTTCCATCCTCGTTAGTGAAGGGTATTTGATAATAATTGATATTGTCGGTTTTCGGGTCGAAACAATAGAATGATGATACCCACCAGTGGTTGTTTACGAACCAGAGGTATCCGCGGCTGTCGAGTATGAAATCTTTCATGGCATAAAGGCTGCGGTTGGTGTTCTTCACCATAAGCACATCTTTGTGGTGCGATTCCCATGTTTTGTCGCTTAGCAACTTTAGGATGGATTCTGTGTCGGATTGGCTGTTAAGACACCATAAATTGCCCTCATTGTCGAATTTTATTCCACTTACAATGACATAGTTCTTGTCTTTGGTGCCTGGAATGGCAGAGGTGAGCGGACTGTTGTCGACAGTGAAATGCTGTTTGAGTTCACCATTCAGGTATTCGTATAGACCAGTACGTCCGCCTGCGAAAACATGGTCTGGATTGGTGGGGTCGATATCCAGACAGTTGAGGTCTTGGAAGATGTATCCTGTCTGGGGCGTTGTGTCATTGTTATAGAGCGTCCATTCACCTTTGTCCAAGACCTGGATTACCGGTTCTCTGAACATTTCGGCAAATTGGCTGAATCCGCCTCCACAAGTATAGAGTTTGTTGTTGTAGAATTTCATGAACCCAAAATAGTTGTAGGCAGGGCCGTCAGGGTTAAGGTCGGTGTTGATGGATACCAACTGATTGTTTTCAATATTGAGCGAATAAAGTTTTTGGTTGTCCTGGTTGCTCCAATAACAATTGTTTTTTGTATCGTAGGCAAAAGCCTTCAGTGTATGGTCAGGTACAGCTATATCGGTCTTTTTGCTCAGGTTGTCGAGAATATAGAGATGGTGCGGTTGTGTGAGAATAAGTTTTCCCCCTGTGAGATGGCAGTAATTGAAGTAAGGTCTGTAATCCACCTTCCATTCATTGTTTTCATACACATACATAGTGCCGTTGGTAAGAGCAATAAGATGATTGTCGAAAACAAAGAGCCTGCTTACCTGTATATAAGTATTAACTGTCCAATTGGCTTTGTCGAGAATGTTTTTCTTCGTGTCGCCCTGCCATATTCCACCATCTTTTAGAGCCGCATAGATGTATTGTCCGAAAACAGCTGTCGACACTATATTTTGTCCTAAATTGTAAGAATTGCTTATTTCAGCTTTTGCCACATTGAGTTGTATGATACCGAAAGCGGTGGATATATAGGCGAATGAGCCATATATATCCACTTGGTTTACAGTTTTTTCGGTTGTGATACTCTTGCTGTAATAGTCGGAGACATTGATCACCTCACCATTGTCATCAAGCAGGTCAATGTTGTAGTTGTCATAGATAATGACGAGTCTTTTGGCTGTTTGACAATAGGCTATGTAGCTTATACCACAGTCGTTCAGCGCATTCATCTTGTCGTAAGTCTGTATACTGTTGTCGGCAGTATTGTATGAGAAAAGACCCTTGCTGCTCAATACATACACCAACTGATTGGCACATTCAATTTGTGTGATGTCGCCATAGGCGAGATAACTGGTCCATGAGCCGATAGGGGCAGCCATGGAAACAGTAGTTTGAAGTGTGAGTATCAGAAGGAAAAGAAAAATGCGTTTCATTTTTTCTATGGTTTTACTGGTGGGTTTGTTGATGGAGAAATGCTCTCAACCCTTCCACAGCCCTGGCTCTGTGTGATATCTTGTTTTTTATCTCCATGCCCAATTGTGCAAATGTATGGTCATAGCCGTCAGGCTGGAAGATGGGGTCGTAGCCAAAACCTTCAGAACCTCTCTTCTCATGAATGATTTTACCGTTGATGATACCTTCGAAAAGTTGGGTGATGGTTTCTTCTCCGTCTATGAGTATTAACGCAATAACAGTGCGGAATCGTGCCTTACGATTGTTATTTTCTCCTAATTCGGCCAATAGTTTCTTCATATTTGCCTCACTGTCGTGACCTTCTCCACCTGCATAGCGGGCAGAATAGATACCTGGAGCACCATTGAGAGCATCTACCTCTAGTCCGGTGTCATCGGCAAAACAGCTGATGTGGTAATGGTCGAACACATATTGTGCTTTCTGCAGCGCATTTCCCTGAAACGTGTCGGCTGTCTCAGGTATGTCGGCATGGCATCCTATATCGTTCAGCGACAAAACTTCATATTTATCTCCCAAAATTTCCCTTATTTCTGAGAGTTTGTGTTGATTATTGGTGGCAAATACTATTTTCATTATTAATATAAATTTTATTCTTTCATTTTTCATCCTTATTCTTCTTCACTTTCACTTTCATCTCATCGAATCCCTCACCGTAGACACCGATCACGCTGCTCTGACTGACGAAAGCGTTGGGGTCAATGGCTTTGATGAGACGGAATATGCTTACGCTCTCTCTCTTTCTTGCCAAAATACAGAGCACTTTCATGTCGCGGCCGGTGTACCATCCGTGACCGTCGAGTATGGTTACACCATGGTTCATTTCCGTACCGATGGCATTGGCTATCTCCTGGTATTTCTGAGAGAAAATGAAAAACTGCACCGACTCACGGCGGGAGTTCATCACATAATCGAGTACAAAGTTCTCTATCACCATGGTGCAGAGACCGAACACTATCTTGTATACCGCATCGATTATGGTAAAGTCACGGAACAGTATGAACATGGGGAAACTGCTGCCTATGATGACGATATCCACCAGAATGAGCACGGTGCCCAATGACATGTTCCTGTATTTATTCACCACAGCGGCCACGATGTCAGTGCCGCCCGTGCTTCCATTGTGCAAGAATACGATGGCAAGAGCCGAACCTGTCATACAGCAGCCTATGATGAGCGACATGAAGTCCTGGTCGCCCAAAAGGCGTATCATGGTGCCGTCTTTGTCGGTGATGATATCCTGTGCCACACCGAGCATCAGAGAGAGGATAAAGATAGCGTAAATGGTTTTAATCATGAATCTCCATCCCAATATTTTCAGTGCAAGTATCAGGAGCAGAAAATTGATGATAAAGTAGGATATCATGATGGGTATACCATGACCATTGCCATTGGTTGCATAGAAAATGATGGCTGATACACCTGTTACTCCACCTGTCACTATTTCATAGGGCAAGAGGAAGAAAGTCCATCCTATTGTATAAAGCAGAAGGCCAAGGGTTATATAAAAATAATCCTTGGCTTCATTGAAAATCTGCTTTTTCTCTATTTTTGTGTTCATTTTATGACGACGTTTACAATGCGTTTTGGCACAATGATAACCTTCATCACTTTTTTCTCACCAATATACTTGATGGAGCGTTCGTCGGTTCTCACGGCGTTCTCTATGGTTGCATTGTCAGCGTCGGCGGGGAACTGCATCTGGAAGCGTGCCTTGCCATTGAAGGAGATGGTGAGCTGCATCTGGCTTTCCACAAGATACTCCTCTTTCCACAATGGCCATTTTGCATCGCATACGGAGTTTTCTCCATCCAGCTGTTGCCACAGTTCTTCTGCCATGTGTGGAGCGAAGGGGGCAATGAGCACCACAATGGTCTTGAGCAGGTCTTTGTTGGTGCATTTCATTTGTCCAAGCTCGTTCACACAAATCATGAAGGCTGAGATGGCTGTATTGTAGGAGAAACTCTCTATGTCCTGTGTCACTTTCTTGATCAGTTTGTGCACGCTCTTGAGCATCTCGGGGGTGGCGTCGCCGTTGAGCGGCAGCATCTGCTCAGAGGCATTCTTGCCGGAACCATAGAAGAGAGCCCAGAATTTCTTGAGGAAACGGTGACAACCGTCTATACCGTTCGTATCCCATGGCTTGCTTTGTTCTACCGGTCCGAGGAACATTTCATATAGGCGCAAAGTATCGGCACCGTAGCGTTCCACGATCATATCGGGATTAACCACGTTGAACATCGATTTCGACATTTTCTCCACGGATCTGCCACAGACGTATTTACCGTCTTCGAGTATGAACTCAGCATTGTCAAACTCAGGACGCCATTTCTTGAATTCCTCAATATCGAGAATATCATTGTTCACAATGTTCACGTCCACATGGATGGGAGTGGTGTCGTACTGGTTTTTAAGTCCGAAACTCACGAAGAGAGGAGCCTTGTCGTGGTCGTTGCTGATCACGCGGTACACAAAGGCGCTGGTGCCTTGTATCATACCTTGGTTGATGAGTTTCTGGAAAGGTTCTTCCTTGCATGACACGCCATAGTCGTGCAGGAATTTATTCCAGAATCGGGAGTAGATGAGGTGTCCCGTGGCATGCTCTGTACCGCCTACATAGAGGTCCACATTCTGCCAGTATTCATCTGCTTCCTTGCTAACGAGGGCCTCGTTGTTGTGCGGGTCCATGTAGCGGAGATAGTAGGCTGATGAGCCGGCGAAACCAGGCATGGTGTTCAGCTCGATGGGGAAGATGGTGGTATTGTTGATGAGTGATTTCTCCACCACGGTCTCGGTCTCAGTGTCCCAAGC
>JAEEGL010949808.1_pt1 | contig 21251 bp, 17 predicted proteins | sample 9134231 | NCBI WGS metagenome assembly JAEEGL01 (sample SAMN16246548, study PRJNA631951) | gut metagenome | biome: gut microbiome; feature: rumen; material: fiber-attached | host: Bos | place: Iran: Karaj | collected 2018-10
TGTGAAGGGCAACCGCAAGCTCGGCTCGCTCTATGACCTCATCCCCGCTCCCGAGCAGAAGCCTTTCGACATCACCACATGGAACACCGCCATGGTCATCGTGAAGGGTAACCATGTAGAGCACTGGCTCAATGGCGTGAAGCTGCTTGAGTACGAGCGCAACACTCAGGAGTGGAATGCACTCGTTGCCTACAGCAAGTACAAGAATTGGCCAGACTTCGGCAACCGCGACGGCCGCATCCTTCTGCAAGACCACGGCAATGAAGTTTGGTTCAAGAACGTGAAGATAAAGGAACTGTAACTTAGGACTTCCTAGGAGAACCTAGGACATCCTAAGAAAACATAGGCTTTCCTAAAAAGAACAAAGCAATGAAAAAATACTTTCTGGCAGCCCTTGCCATACTTGCGGCAGCAGGCATAAAAGCCATTGACGACCCTGTGCAGTACGTCAACCCGCTTGTCGGCTCGCATTCCACGCACAGCCTCTCAACAGGAAACACTTATCCCGCCATTGCCGTGCCTTGGGGTATGAACTTCTGGACACCGCAGACAGGCAAGATGGGCGACGGATGGTGCTACACTTACGATGCCGAGAAGATTCGCGGCTTCAAGCAAACGCACCAGCCAAGCCCTTGGATGAACGACTATGCCATGTTCAACATCATGCCCGAGGCAAGCGATGCTCCCATCTACGATGAGGACAAACGTGCCAGTTGGTTCAGCCACAAGGCCGAGGTGAGCAAGCCACATTATTATAAGGTTTATCTCGCCGACTACGACATCACGACGGAAATCGCTCCGACCTGTCGTGCCGCCATCTTCCGCTTCACCTGTGCCGAAGGAAAGAACTTCGTCATCGTTGATGCCTTCGATAGGGGTTCATACGTTAAGATCATCCCGAGCGAGAACAAGGTGGTGGGCTACACCACACGCAACAGCGGAGGCGTGCCCGAAGGCTTCAAGAACTACTTCGTCTTGCAATTCGACCATCCCTTCATTTATTCTTCGACTGCCAATGAAGGCAAGGAGAGCAAGAACCTCGAGATGAAGAGCAAGCATGCGGCAGCTGCGGTGGGCTTCCAGACGAAGCGCGGCGAACAGGTCAATGTCCGCGTGGCAAGCTCCTTCATCAGCATTGAGCAAGCAGAGCAGAACCTCAAGGAACTTGGCAATAAGACCCTCGAAGAGGTGTCGGAAGCAGGGCGTCAGGAGTGGAACAAAGTGTTGAGTGTCATTGATGTGGACGACAATAGCGACGTTGACCGCCTGCGTACCTTCTACAGCTGCCTCTATCGAAGCACACTCTTTCCTCGCAGCTTCTATGAAATCAATGCGAAGGGTGAGGTCGTACACTACAGCCCATACAACGGCCAGGTGCTACCCGGCTATCTCTTTGCCGATACAGGTTTCTGGGATACCTTCCGTGCACTCTTCCCTTTGGTTAACCTCATGTACCCAAGCATGAGCCAGAAGATGCAGGAAGGCTGGGCGAATGCCTACAAAGAGAGCGGCTTCTTGCCCGAATGGAGTGCGCCCGGACACCGTGCCTGCATGGTGGGCAACAACTCAGCGAGCGTCGTGGCAGATGCTTACCTCAAGGGAATCAGAGGTTACGACATTGATGTTCTTTGGGAAGCCGTCAAGCATGGAGCCAATGCCGACCTGCCCCGCACTACAAGCGGCCGCAAGCAATGGCAGACGTACAACAGGCTGGGCTATGTTCCCTACGACAGCATCAATGAGAGCGCTGCGCGTACCTTGGAATATGCCTTCGACGACTGGAGCATTTACAAGCTTGGTCAGGCACTTGGCAAGCCAGAGAAAGAAATCAAGGTCTATGCCGAGCACGCCTTCAACTACAAGAATCTCTTCGACAAGAGCCATAATCTGATGCGCGGCAAGCTTGCCAGCGGCGAGTGGGCACCGAACTTCAACCCCTTCAAATGGGGAGATGCTTTTACCGAGGGCAACAGCTGGCATTACTCATGGAGCGTGTTCCACGACCCGCAAGGCTTGATTGACCTTATGGGCGGCAAGGACGTGTTCAACCAGATGCTTGACAGCGTCTTCATCCTGCCCCCGATCTTCGACGACAGCTACTATGGCGGCGTCATCCACGAGATACGCGAGATGCAGATAATGAACATGGGAAACTATGCACACGGCAACCAGCCCATTCAGCACATGATATACATGTATGCTTACAGCGGTCAGCCGTGGAAGAGCCAGTACTGGCTTCGCGAGACCATGAACCGCATGTATAATGCTCACGCCGACGGCTATTGCGGCGATGAGGACAATGGGCAGACGTCCGCTTGGTACATCTTCACGGCGATGGGCTTCTACCCCGTCTGTCCGGGCAGCGGCGAGTATGTGCTTGGTGCGCCTTACTTCAAGAAGATGACGCTGCACCTCGAGAACGGCAAGGATGTGGTGATTACAGCGCCGCAGCAGAGCGATGTGAACCGTTATGTCGGCTCCCTCAAGGTGAACGGTACGGAGCATAACGTCAACTATGTGAAGCATACCGACCTCTTGGCAGGCATGAAGATGGACTACACCATGCAGGCCCAGCCCAACCGCCAGCGCGGAACCTCCGCTGAAGCTGCTCCCTATTCCTTCAGCAAGGAATATCAGCCTGCGGCCAAAGGGAAAAAGAAGAAATAAACAATAGGCTTGATGGGCTTAATAGGCATAATGGGGTGAATAAGCCTTTTAAGCCCATTATTCCCATCAAGCCCATTAACTCCATTAACCCCAGAACCTATGAAACGACTCTCCGTCCTGCTCTGCCTGTTGGCCTTGGCGGGTTATGCCTGCGCACAGTATAACATCACCTACGACAACGAAGCGCAATGGAAGGCCTACGACGACTTCAACAACGCATTCCTCGACAAGTCGCGCAACATCTACAAGGCCGACACCAAGCAGCCCAATGCCGACCATCGCGGCAATGGCTACCGCGACAACGATGTCTCTGGCTGTGCGGCCGCCATTTGGTGCCAGGCCATCATGTATGACATGGTCATCAATGCCTACAACCGTGCAAAGGATGAGGGCGATCAGACGCGCATGCGGAAGTACAAGACGTTGCATAACAACATATACAACGGAGAGAAGTCGCACTATGTGAACTTCAACTTTGACGACTGCAACACAAATAACGGCTGGTTTGTGTATGACGACATCATGTGGTGGACGTGTGCCTTGGCTCGTGCCTACGAGACTTTCGGGGCAGCTTCATACCTTAATTTTTCAGAGAGGAGCTTCTGCCGGGTGTGGTATGGTTCGACAAAGGTCGGCGATGACGGCTCTTATGCCGACCCAGCACGCTTCGAAGGCAAGTACGGCGGCGGAATGTTCTGGGAGTGGCAGCCCATAAACAATCCCAACCCGCATCAGCCCGGCGACTTCCGCTCTGCGTGTATCAACTTCCCTACAGTCATTGCTGCCTGCACACTCTATCGTCTTGTTCCTGAGGGACGTACAGCTCCCACTGGTACACACCCCGTGAGACAGACAAAGGAGTGGTACCTCGAAAAAGCTAAAGAAGTTTATGCCTGGGCAGACAAGACCCTTGTTAGCGATGGACGGGTGGCCGACGGCATTCATGGCGGCGGAGCGGAGTTCAGCGACCATCTCTATAATCAAGCCACTTACATCGGCGCCAGTTGCCTGCTCTACCGGCTGACGCACGAGGTCAGCTACCTGACAAAGGCAAAGAAGGCTGCCGACTATGTGATGAACAATATGTGCAGCGGCGGCATCCTAAAGTACGAGAACGGTTATGAACAAGGCATCTACACAGCCATCTATGCCCAGTACATAAAGATGCTCATCTATGATTGTGACTTGAGCCTGGCTTTGACAAAGAAGTACCTAATGCACATCCAGAAGAACATACAGAAAGCCTACACGACAATGGACCAGACACGCGGCATACAGATAGGTAACTTCTCGAAGACCACTTCCTCGGATGCCGTCGTGGAGAGCTACGGAGCCAGCGGAATGCCAGCGCTCATGCTGATGTTCCCTGCCAGCGACACAGCTACGCCCATCAAATCCTTCAACGAAGAGAAGTACGACGGCCCTTCGGACGTTTATACCCCGGAAGGCAAGCTGGTCATGAAGAACGCCACACCCGAGCAAGTGCATAAGCTCGACAGCGGTCTCTACATCTTCCAGCGCAAGAAGGTCTTGGTCAAGTAACGCGAGTTCAAAGAACTTGGTATTTTGCGCAACACAGCGTGCCGTGCAGCTCAGCACAGCACGCTTTTTCATATCTTCAAAAGAGCTTAAGCGGTTTGCTCAAGTCGGTTAACCGACTTGCTCTAATCGCTTAACCGATTCCCGCCAACAGGAAGGGCGTTTGGCGATTGTACGTGTACGTTCAATCCATACAAGTCGAGGCACTCATGCTATTAAACCTATTTTTTGTTGTTTGAGGCTGAAATAATTCGCATTTCACTTTGAACGTATTGGATAAATCTCTACCTTTGCACCGTAAAAAGACAATAATCGACCTATGGCAATGGACAAAGTCACATATTGGACAAGCATTGCCGACTATGACCTCGGCACAGCAGAAGACTTGCATAAGCCTTTAGGGGTCATCAGGTGATAGAGAAACGATTAACTTTATAAGGTATTTACAATGAAAAGATTTTTTTCTGCTCTCATGATGGCAGTATTGAGTGTAACATGCGTAACAGCTGCCCCCATTGACTTCGATGACGACGAGAACCAAGACAAATGGGACTTCGAGCTACCTGTGATTAAGGTCAAGAAGTCTGGCTCATCTACAGAAGTAAAAGCTACGCTGAGCAGCAGCTTCTCCTTCGGATTCATCACTGGCATAAATCAGGCAGAGGATGTCAGCATTGACATGGGACAATCCTATGAGATAGAATGGGGCGATGTCATCAGCAGCAAGGTCCGCATCGGCAAAAAAGATTTCATGCGCATAGGGCTGGGATTCGACTGGCGCAACTACAGGGTAACAGACTTCAAGATGTTCTCGAAGGACGAGCGCGGCATCATCTCTATGCAGGACTATCCCGCAGGCACGGAGCCAAAGTTCAGCCGAATCCATACCTTCAGCCTGTCCATTCCCTTGAAGTATTATCACTACCTGAACAAGAAAATCTATTTCGCCGTAGGCCCGGAGCTGTACTTCACTCCTTACGGCTCCCTCAAGACACGTTACTATGAGGATGGAGAGAAGAAGAAGATTACAGCAGGTAACGTCCACCAGAGCATGTTCTCAATCGGAGTAGGGGCCGAAATAAACATCCACCACATCGGCATCTACTACAAGTACAATCCCTTCAACGTCCTCCGCAGCAGCTACGGTCCCAAGTTCAGCAGCATGACCGTCGGCCTGAAGGTTGCATTGTAGATTGCTGAGGAGCACATATCCTACATAAATAAAGGCTGCGTCATTTACTTTGACACAGCCTTTAATGTGTTACGCTTTCTATGGCAATGTGATAGGAAAGAGCGGGCTGTCCGTGTGTTCTCGATGAACGATGCTTATGAGTTCGTCAAGCTTGTCGGGATGGTCAGCCTTGAGGTCGTGGTCCTCATGGATGTCTGTCGAGAGGTTGTAGAGGAACGGCTTGCCTTGGCTCACAACCAGTTTCCAGTCGCCCTGCCTTACGCCAATGACTTGTGTGCCGCCGTCGCTCATCTCCCAATAAAGGAATTCGTGTTGGCGTTGCTTGCGAGGCTTGCCAAGCATGGTCGGGCAGAAGGAGATGCCATCAAACAGACCTACGGCCTCCCCCGTCCCCTCCAAAGGAGGGGAGAACGGTGAAACAGCGGGTTGGTTCCCCCCTCCTTTGGAGGGGACGGGGGAGGCTGTGGTTTTGCTGTGCGCCGCTATCTCTTTTTTCGTGAAGGCTCCGCTATATTCCATAAAGGTGGGCATGAGGTCGTAGAAGGCCAGTTGATGGTCGCTGACGGTTCCCTTTGGGATGCCCGCTCCCCAGCAAATGAAGGGGATGCGGATGCCGCCCTCGTAAGTGCTGCGCTTGATGCCCCGCAGCTTGCCGTCTCTGCCAAAGAAGCCCGGGTCTGCCCCACCCTCTTCGTGCGGGCCATTGTCGCTGGTAAAGATGACAAGCGTATTCTCAGCAAGTCCTTTTTCCTTCAGCCTCTGCAATATCTCGCCGACATAAGCGTCCAGTCGCGTTATCATCGCTGCGAACTGTGCGTGCTTGTCGCTGCCTCCATAGTACCAACTCCAGGCATCTGTGCGATAGGAACGTTCTTCGTCAGCAGGGAAGAGCTTGTGGTAGTGCTCGACAATGCTGTCGCGAGGCTGCCAAAGCTCAGCATGGGGCAAGGTATAGGTGAAGATGCCGAGGAAAGGTTCATCCTTTGTCTGGCGGTCAAGCCATTCGAGGGCATAGCGATGAATAAGGTCGGCGGAGTATTGGGGGCGCTCCTCATAGCCATTGCTGCCAGTGCTGATGGCGGGATGTTGAATGTTTTGCTCCAAGACCTCTGCCACAAGATGCGTGTCGCCCTTGCCCTCGGGGTCGTAGCGGTTCAGGAAGTTGGGGTAATAAGTGTGAGCCTGGAACTGACAGACAGGGCCATAGAAACAATCGATGCCCCGAAGGTTGGGCAACGAACAGGAAGAACTTTCGCGGCTCTTGCTGGTGTCCGTATTGCCGTCGGGCAGCTTGGCGTAGGTATCTGGGTAGTCGTAGTTCCAATAGCCGCCAGCCCACTTGCCGAACATACCCGTCCGATAGCCTTTCGCCTTGAAGAGTTCGGGGATGATGGGGTGCGTCATATCGTAAGGTTCCTGCCCTATGACGTAATAGTCGGCATTGTCTGCAAACATATTCTGCCTGAGCACAGAACCGCCCCAGTACTCTTTGTTGCCACGTATCTTGGCGTGCCCCGTATGCTGGCCCGTCATAAAAGAGCAACGGCTGGGCGCACTCACGGGACAGCCTGCGTAAGCCTGGGTAAAACGCATACCTTCCTCCGCCATACGGTCAATGCAAGGGGTGGAGATGTATTTCTGCCCATAGCAGCCCAGATCGCCGTAACCCATGTCGTCACACATTATATATATTATATTATGGTGTGGCTTGGCAGAAAGCGCCAAAGGCAGAGTGCCAAATAAAGATACAAAATACAGTTTGGAGTTCATTGTTTCCGTTTTTTCGGCACAAAGTTACGAAAAAGTTTGGAAGGAACAAAAAAAAGCCCTACCTTTGCACTCGTTTTAAGCCCCGATGGCGGAATCGGTAGACGCGTCGGTCTCAAACACCGATAGGGAAACCTGTGCCGGTTCGACCCCGGCTCGGGGTACAGAATAGGCTGGTAGTCAAGAGGCTATCGGCCTTTCTGCTTATTATAGACTGTTCCAAAAGAATCATCATCATGAAAACAAACATTCTTCAAACCGCAGGCCGATGGGCGCTGGCTTGCATCTTATTCCTTTTTGTCGCTAAGGCCAGTGCCATCAATTGGCTCTTCCGCGACGGCAAGAGCGACTATCAGATTGTCATTTCACCTGAGGCTTCCACCTCAGAGCAAACAGCCGCACGAGAGCTGCAACAGTACATCGAGCAAATGAGCGGGGCACGTCTGCCCATCATTTCCGACCAGAACACAGGCGGTCGCTGCATCTTTGTCGGCTATAATGAGCGCGTGGCAGCCTTGACTGGAGCGCAGAAACCAGAAAAGGACGATGAGAGCTTCACATATCGCACCGTCGGACACAACCTGCTCATCTGGGGTGGTTCACAAAGAGGCACGATGTATGGCGTCTTTACCTTTCTGGAAAGGGAGCTGGGCATTCATTGGCTTACGCCTAAATGCACTCTCGTCCCCAAGTACAGAGCTTGGAAACTGCCTCGGTTGAACCGCACCGAACAGCCATTCGTTCAATTCCGCTACAGCAACTACTTCGTGGCCAACGCTCCTCAGTGGAGTGCTCATACGCGCGAGAACATGAAATGGAGTCCTGCCACAAACGTTTACGGCAACATCGAAGCCTACTATGGTGCTCATACGATGGGGTGGCTTGTTCCTGTTAGCGAGTTCTACGAAACGCATCCCGAGTACTTTTGCCTGCGCGACGGCAAGCGATACAATGGCTACGGACAGCTCTGCCTCTCGAACCCCGAAGTGCTGGAACTGTGCAAGACGCGACTGAAGCTGCGTATGCGCGAACATCCTGAATACCGCATCTACAGCCTCTCGCAAAACGACAACTTCTTGTTCTGCCAATGCGATAAGTGTAAAGCCATCGAAGAGCAGTACGGCGGACACTCGGGCATTATCGTCTGGTTCGTCAATCAAGTGGCGGATGCCGTGAAGGACGAGTTCCCCGACAAGTTCGTGGGCACCTTTGCCTATCAATACTCGCGGCAGCCGCCCACGGGCATCAAGCCCAGAGAGAACGTCGTCATCCGCCTTTGCAGCATAGAGTGTTGCTTCGCTCATCCGCTTGATGCAGGCTGTCCGCAGAACGAGAAGTTCATGCAAGACCTCAAAGGCTGGGCAGAACTGGCTCCGCACCTCTTCATCTGGGACTACATCGTGGATTATGCTCAGTACATAGCTCCTTGGCCGAACTTCCAAGTGCTTGGGCCAAACATCAAGGTCTTTGGCGACAACAAGGCTATCGGCATCTTCGAGGAGGCGCAATATCAGTCAACTGGAGCAGAGTTCGACGAGATGAAAGCCTGGACGGTGAACCAACTCCTGTGGAATCCTTATCAGGATGTAGATTCGCTGGTAAGCATCTACATCAAAGGCTTCTACGGCAAGGCCGCACCACACATCAAAGCATACTACAACCTATGCCAAAGCCTCGTGAAACCCGATGTGCATTACGGCATCTACATCCGCGAGAACCACGAGATATACAGCGACGAGTTCATCCGCGAAGCTTTTAACATCCTCGACAAGGCACGCAAGACAGCAGAGAGCGACAATATCCGCGAGGAGGTGGACCGCGTCAGGATGCAACCCCTCTATCTGCATTGTATGCGCCACAAGGCAGAGTCCCTGACCGACGGCACTTGGGATGAGTTGGTTCGTCTGATGAAGAAATACGGGGCCTTGCACCGCGAAGGTCGGTCGCAAGAAAAGTTTATCCGCGAATTCGAAGAGGCAGCGGGGAAGTCATAAAGGCACCGGGAAGGGACTACCATCCCGTCTCTGCCCAACCGATGGCGCTGTACCAAGAGGTGTTTTGGAAGTCTGTGTTCCAACTACAGCCTACTTCTTGATATTTCTCCATCGGCACGAACATGGACACACCGCCATAGCATTCAGGAGCCGCCACTGTTTCTGTGCTTTTGACGCAATGCAAGGAAAACCAAGAATTGGAGTAGAGTTTATGCAAGGGAACCGCCAAGTCGAAAGCAGCAATCCATGTGGCATAGTCTTCTTCGGAAAGCAAGCGGAACATGGTGGTGCGCATATCGAAGCAGTAGGTGTACCTGTCTATCGAAAGGTTGCAATAGGATTGGAAACCTGCCGTGGAGGGTTCTGTGCGACCCATATAGAAAGATTTAAGAAAGCGTCCAGTTTCCGAAGCCAGCGCATCGAGTTGTGCGCAGTCGATGCAGGAGAGCAGTACACCTGGATAGCTATAGCCATCATAAGTGCCCGGATAACCACTGGCATAACCTTGTACGATACCTTTCGCATCGCCCTTGCAGAGCGCTTCCATGATTATGTCGTAAGGAGCGCCTGGCCCGGGAATCTCAGCAGGCGAACCAACCATATAATTCGTAACGTTCCGCAGTTCGTAAGCCACCTCGATGCATTGCATGAAGCAAGCATCAAAGAAGATGTAGTCGAACTTAGGCAACTGAGCCAGTACGTCCCGCAGCACAGGAATCTCCATCTCAATCGGCCCTGATTTCGGGTTCTCGTCTTTCCCAAAGGTGTTTCGCCTGGAAGATTTAATTTGGGGAGTCCATCCTGTGGCGTGCGACCAAAAGGTGATGCCATAGTGTCGGGCTGGGAAATAGTGCTCTATCTCGCGAAGCGTTGCAAGCATCATGCTGGCATCGGTACTGCTTCGCTCGCTGTCGTACTGCTTCCAGAGTGTCAACCCTTTCTTCGCAGACAATTCATAGATAGCAGGATTCGCTCCTCTGTTGTCCAGATAGATAATGAAGTTAACATCCTCTGGAATCAAGTTCTTGCCTTTTACCATCTCTATTGTGTCCTGTTTGGCAGGGAGAGGATAAGTATGATCGGCAATCATATAGACAATGACGGTGCGCTCGACCTCTGCCCGCGGCTGTGGTGTAGGTTCGCCGGGAAGTTCTATTTTGTCGTGGCATCCCGCAAATAGGATTGCCACATATAATAAAATAATGTATAGGCCGAAGCGTTTCATGGGTGCAAAGGTACGACAAAAGTTGAAAAGTTGAAAAGTTTAAGGGTTTAAAAGATGTTTCACCTTTTCACTTTTTCACTTTTCTCCTTTTTTTATGCAATAAGACGTTGTTTCTTTCCGTTATTATAGAGGTATGCAATGGATAAACAGAATACGCCAGGTGAAGATTGTGCTTGTTGTCCTGGCTGTTGTGCTCAGCGTTGCCTCGCTCGTTGTGTCCAACTTCCTTGTGCGTGACCTCAAGGTTGAGGAGCAGCGCAAGATGGAGATTTGGGCGGAGGCGATGCGCTCGCTGAACAATGCCGACGAGACTACCGACCTCACGCTTGTCTGGACGGTGCTCAACTCAAACAATACCATCCCTGTTGTCGTGCTCGATAGCGAGGGGCGCGTGCAAGACTACCGAAACATGGAGGTTGGAGCAACCTCCGGCACTTCGCTTGATGCCTTGATTCTTCAGAAGGCGTTGTCTATGCGACAGGCAGGTCGCGTCATCCGCATCAACCTCGGCGATTCCGACTATATGGAAATCTGCTATGCCGACAGTCTCATCCTGCTTCGCCTTGCTTGGTGGCCATACGTCCAGCTCGGCGTTGTGCTCATCTTTGTTGTCGTAGCCATCTTTGCCCTGCTCAGCAGCAAGAAGGCAGAGCAGAACAAAGTGTGGGTGGGCTTGAGCAAAGAGACGGCTCACCAGCTTGGCACGCCTATCAGCAGCCTTATGGCTTGGCAGGAAGTGTTGCGCGAGACTTATCCCGACGACGAATTGCTCCCGGAAATGGGCAAAGACGTGCAGCGTCTCCAGCGCATTGCCGAGCGCTTCAGCAAGATAGGTTCTCAGCCCGAACCGAAACCGGAGAACCTCAACGAAGTGCTCGAAGGTGTGATGCAATACATCGGCCGTCGCACCAGCAATCGCATCACGATGAAATGCGACTTGCCGTCTGAGCCGCTTATCGCTCCCGTCAGCGCACCCCTCTTCGAATGGGTCATCGAGAACCTCTGCAAAAACGCTATCGATGCGATGGAGGGCAAGGGAAGCATCACTCTGACTGCCCGCGAAGAGCCTGATTGTATCAGCGTAGAGGTTTGCGATACTGGCAAGGGCATCCCCAAGAACCGCTTCAGCTCCGTCTTTACGCCAGGCTATACAACAAAAGAGCGCGGCTGGGGGCTGGGTCTTTCGCTTGCCAAGCGCATCGTAGAGGAATACCACAACGGACGCATTTTCGTCAAGAATTCCGAGTTGGGAAAAGGCACGACGTTCCGCGTAGAACTCAAAAAGCATTGATTTAGGCATTTTTTCATGCCAAAGTTATACAAGTAATTGATTTTTTTAGTAATTTTGCAGCCCGATGGAAAAACTGGACGGTTATAAAGTTGATTTGAAGGGCATGACCAGTGATACTGTGTCGTACCATTGGCAAGCCGACAATGACTTCTTCTCCGCCGTTCAGGGACCAGAAATCAAGCATGGTTCGCTCGATGTAGCATTACGGGTGAAGCGGACATCTGATGCCTACGAACTGGAGTTCCAGTTCAAGGGCAAGGTGGAAGTGTCGTGCGACCGTTGCCTTGAACCTATGGACTTGCCCATCGAAGCCCTGAGCACCCTGAAGGTGGTGATGGGCGAAGAGTACGCCGATGACGGCGATGTGGTTGTTGTCCCAGAGAGGGAAGGCGTCATCAACGTGGCTTGGAACATCTATGAGTTCGCAGCTCTACAGATACCCTTGCGCCATGTGCATGAGGAATGTGGCCTCACCCCAGCCCTCTCCAAAGGAGAGGGAGAAATGGACCCGCGATGGGATACCCTTAAAAAAATTGTAAATAGTAAATAGTTAAATAGTAAATTGAATTATGGCACATCCAAAAAGAAGACAGTCCAAGACCAGGACTCTCAAAAGAAGAACTCACGACAAGGCTGTAGCACCCGCATTGGCAGTTTGCCCTAACTGCGGCGAGTTCCACATCTATCACACGGTTTGCCCTGCTTGCGGCTACTATCGCGGCAAGGTTGCAATCGAGAAGGAAGCTTAAAAAAGTTGAAAAGTTAAAAAGGTGAAGAGGTTAAAAGGTTTATAGTTGAAATGCGTTTTCGATTTTTCACCTTTTTACCTTTTCACCTTTTTCAAGTTGCTAATGGAAACAATCAATGCCGTTATAACCGGCGTGGGCGGTTATGTGCCCGATTATATCCTCGACAACGAAGAAATGTCGAGGATTGTGGATACCAGCGACGAATGGATAATGGAGCGCATCGGTGTCAAGACGCGCCACATACTCAAGCCCGAACAGGGAAGCGGCACATCGTACATGATGACAAGGGCTGTCAGCCAGTTGCTTCGCAAGACTGGTGCCGACCCCGATTCAATAGAACTCGTCATCTGTGCGACCACTACGCCCGACTATCATTTCCCCTCCACAGCATCGCTCGTCATTGGCAATTGCGGACTGACGAAAGCCTTTGGTTTCGATATGGAGGCAGCTTGTGCTGGTTTCCTCTATGCTATGGAGGCCGGGGCAAGTTATATCCGTTCTGGCCGCTACTCACGCATCATCATTTGTGGCGGCGACCACATGAGTTCCATGACCAATTACGAGGACCGCAACTCATGCCCCATTTTCGGCGACGGCGCAGCCTGCGTCATGATGGAAGCTACAACAGAGGAAGTGGGACTCATCGATGGCTACTACCGTGTTGACGGTAAAGGTTTCCAAAACCTCCACATGGCAGCCGGCGGCTCTGCCAAGATGCCAAGCTATGAGACTGTTGATGCCCGCGAACACTTTGTCTATCAAGAAGGCCGTGCTGTCTATAAGCACGCCGTACTCGATATGACATCTGCTGTCAAGACCATCGTCAAGCGTAACGGGCTGAACAAGGACAATATCGCTTGGGTGATACCCCATCAGGCCAATATCAACATCGAAGTTTCTGTGGCAAACCGCATTGGCATTGACAAAGACCACATCATGATAAACATTGACCACATGGCCAACACCTCCGGCGGCACTCTTCCCCTCTGCCTTTGGGAGTATGAGCCGCAGCTCAAGAAAGGCGACAAGCTCGTCTTCACGGCTTTCGGAGCAGGCTTCACCTGGGGTGCAAGCTACATGATATGGGGTTACGACGGCGCAGCAGAAGCCGCCAAAGAGCCTGCGCAGTTCTATAAGGAAGGCGAGATTAGTCGCGAAGCTTGGTACAAGCTTCGGCAAGTTCATAGTTCATAATTCATAGTTCATAGTTGGGCTACGCCCTGCGACTACGAGCAAAGGAAATAACTATGAACTCATAACTATGAACTATGAACTAAATGTTTAAGTCCGGTTTCGTTAACATCGTTGGCAACCCGAATGTCGGGAAGTCAACCCTTATGAACCTCCTCGTTGGGGAGCGTATATCCATTGCCACATTCAAGGCGCAGACAACGCGCCACCGCATCATGGGCATCCTCAACACGCCTGAGATGCAGATTTGCTTTAGCGACACTCCGGGTGTGCTGAAACCCAACTACAAGTTACAGGAGCAGATGCTCCAGTTCAGCGAAAGCGCCTTGCAGGATGCCGACGTGCTGCTCTATGTCACAGATATGGTGGAAACACCCGACAAGAACAGCGACTTCCTCGAGAAGGTGAAACACATGACCGTCCCTGTCCTTGTTCTTATCAACAAGATAGACCTCAGCGACCAAAAGGCTCTGACCGAAAAAGTCGAGCTTTGGCACGAGGCATTACCCGAGGCGGAAATCATTCCCATCAGCGCTTTGCACAAATTCAACGTCGATAACGTGCTGAAGCGCATCAAGGAACTCCTGCCTGAATCGCCCGCCTACTTCGACAAAGACCAGTGGACAGACAAGCCCGCCCGTTTCTTCGTCACCGAAATCATTCGCGAGAAGATACTCCTATATTATGACAAGGAGATACCCTACAGCGTGGAGGTTGTTGTCGAGCAGTTCAAGGAAACCGACAAGAACATCCACATCAATACCGTCATTTATGTGGAGCGCGACAGTCAGAAAGGCATCATCATCGGGCATCAGGGCGTTGCATTGAAGCGCGTTTCGACCGAGGCCCGCAAGAGTCTGGAGAAGTTCTTCGGCAAGAGCATCTACCTCGAAGTCTTTGTCAAAGTCGATAAAGACTGGCGCCAAAGCGACCGTGCCATGAAAGCCTACGGCTACAATCTGGATTAGTCGGCAGAACCCCCTATAAAGCAAAAACCCAGCTTAATGCTGGGTTTTGCGCTTCAGGATGGGCTTGAACCAACGACCCCATGATTAACAGTCATGTGCTCTAACCAACTGAGCTACTGAAGCAGGTTTGCAAAGGTTTTTCTTTCAATTGCGGTGCAAAGGTACAACAAAAAATGAAAAGTGCAAAAGGAAAACAGGAAAATTTTTCGTTTGTAGGCGATTTTTCTCTTTTTTTCTCTTTTGCCCTTATATAAGTATCGTCTTTAATGACTTTAAGTCCCCATACTCCTTTAACTTCCCAAATAGCGAATAAATAGTAAATAGTAAATTGTCAAATCGTAAATAAATTCGTATCTTTGCAGAAAAATTGGCAGTAAATGGAGAAAATCATCGGATTCGGCAATGCCTTGGTTGATGTTCTGGTGCGACTGCAAGACGATACAATCCTTGAACAGATGCAGTTGCCGAAGGGAAGTATGACCTTGACAGACGAGGTTCAGGGGAGAAAGTTGCGTGCCTGTATGGAAGGTTTGCCTATCGAGCAGGCAACAGGAGGCTCGGCGGGCAATGCGATGCTTGCTTTGGCTCGATTGGGCGGCAAGGCAGGTTTCGTGGGTAAGGTCGGAAGGGATGCTCTTGGCAAGTTCTATGAGGACAACAGCAAGGAAGTCGGTATTGATGCCCGCCTGCTCCAAAGCGACCTGCCGACGGGCGTTGCCCACATCTTCATATCCCCCGATGGGGAACGCACCTTCGGCACTTTTCTCGGAGCTGCTGCCACCTTGCAAGCGAGCGACATCGTGCCTGAACTCTTCGAGGGTGTCTCTATGGCGCATATCGAAGGTTACTTGGTGCAGAACCACGACCTGATGGAAGCCATCTGCCAGACGGCAATGGAGCAGAGCGTTCAGCTCAGCCTCGACCTTGCAAGCTATAATGTTGTTGCCTCAGACCTTCCCTACTTCCGCCATTTGGTGCAGGACTATATCGATATCGTCTTTGCAAACGAGGAAGAGGCTGCTGCTTTCACGGGCAAGAAAGACCCTTCGGAAGCGTTGCGGGACATTGCAGCCTACAAGTGCTTGGCTGTCGTGAAGCTTGGCGGAAAAGGTTCTTGTGCAAGGCTTGGGAGAGAAGAGGTCATGGTGGAGGCACGTCGAGTACCCGTTGTTGACACGACGGCAGCGGGTGACTTTTTTGCCGGAGGTTTCCTTTATGCCTTGAACAAAGGAGAGTCCCTGAAGGAATGTCTCAATTGTGGCACGCTTCTTGCAGGGCATATTATAGGAGTGGTCGGGACAAGACTGCCGGAAGAAGAGTGGAGAGAAATAAAAAAACAGACCCCCTAACCCCCTTTAGGGGGAATAATAAAAGAATGAAAACAATGAAAGGTATGAGAATGCGGAGACTTCTTTTTCTCCCCCTAAAGGGGGCCGGGGGGTCTAAGACTTTCATATTATATATAATAATGTTTTTGCTGCCGCTCTGTTTGTCGGCGCAAAAGAAGGAGAATGCCAATTCTGCCATTGGCAGGAACTTGGAACTCTTCAACGACATCTACAAGCAACTTGACCTCTTTTATGTCGATTCGCTCAATGCCGATACGGTCATAGGATGGGGCATACGCTCGATGCTGAGGCAGGTTGACCCCTTCACCGACTACTATCCCGATGATGACGAAGACCTCCGACAAATGGCTACGGGCAAATATGCCGGCATAGGCAGCATCATTCGCTACCACAGGAAAGAACGGAGGTGTGTCATCAGCGAGCCTTATGAAGGCACACCCAGCCAATTAGCTGGAGTTCAAGCAGGTGACGTCATTCTTACCATCGACGGAAAGGACGTGAAGGACATGCTCACCCCCCAAGTGAGCGGTATGCTCAGGGGCGAGGCAGGCACGACTTTCGAGCTGAAAGTGCGCAGGGGGCAAGAGGAAAAGACGTTCCTCATAACACGCCAAACGATACAACTTCCGGAAGTTCCCTGGGCTGGAATGCTTAGCGACGGAGAGACGGGCTACATCTACCTAACAGGCTTCACGGAAGGGGCTTGCCGAGAGGTGCGCCAAGCCCTTGAGGACGTGCGCAGCCAAGGTGCAAAGAGGCTTGTCTTCGACCTTCGGGGCAATCCCGGTGGAGCAGTCAACGAGGCCGTAGATATTGCGAACCTCTTCCTGCCAAAGGGAAAGAAAGTGGTCTATACGAAGGGCAAGATGACGCGCACCAACCGCGAATACTATACGGCCACGGAACCTGTTGACAGTCTTATGCCTGTTGTGGTACTTGTGGATGGCGGCTCGGCTTCTGCTTCGGAAATTGTGGCAGGAGCCTTGCAGGACTTCGACCGTGCCGTTATCTTGGGCACAAGAACCTACGGAAAGGGTTTGGTGCAGATGATTCGCGAATTGCCATACCACGGAACTCTCAAGCTCACGACCAGCCGCTACTACATCCCCAGCGGGCGCTGCATCCAAGCCTACGACTACCGTCACCTGAATGCCGACGGCTCGGCTGGAATTGTTCCCGACAGCCTAACAAAAATCTTCCATACGGCTGGGGGTCGTGAAGTGCGCGACGGAGGCGGCATCAAGCCCGACATAGAGGTCAAGCCCGACAGCCTGCCGACCATGATAAACGAACTGCTCAGCAGCGATGAGTTCTTCGATTACGCCACGCATTTCTGCCATACGCACCCCACCATCCCGCCTGTCGGAAAGTTCAAACTGAGCGACGAGGACTATGCCGCCTTTGCCGACAGCATCGGGGCAAGCGGCTTCGAGGCGGGCAAGCCAGCCAAAGAACTGCTGAAAGTGCTCAGGGATGTCATTAAGCGCGAGGGCTATCAGGAGGCGACGCAAGCAGAACTTGATGCTCTGGAGGCCAAGCTGACCTATGATGTCAAGGCCGACCTGCTGCGTTTCCGCAAGGAAGTGGAACCTTATCTTTGCGACGAGATTGTGCATCGCTACTACTTCCAGAAGGGCGGCACACAGCAGCAGCTCATCGGCGACCCGTGTATCGAGCGGGCTTTGCAGGTGCTGTCGAGTGAAGAATACAAGAATGTTCTTACGAACAATTCAAAATGAATAAATTCAAAATTCAAAAGACGCTTAGCTTCCTGCTGTGCTTTCAATGGTCAATGGTCATTGGCCAATGGTCAATGGCTAAGGCGCAGGAGATTCCCGACTCCTTGCAGCAGGACAGTATTGTCCGCGTGCTTGCCATCGGCAATAGCTTCTCGCAAGATGCTGTGGAACAGTACCTTTGGGAACTTGCTAAAGAGGCTGGCGTGAAGATGGTTATCGGCAACGCCTATCGCGGAGGACAGGGGTTCCAGTCGCATTGGATTGATGTGACAGAGGCGAACAACACCTTCGAATACCGAAAGGTGCAGGACGGCATTCGCACCAACACACCCCATTCCGCCCTTTCCGACATCATTACAGACGAGCCGTGGCAGTACATCACGTTCCAGCAGGTAAGCCAGGAATCGGGACTCACCACCACCTTCGAGCCTTACCTGACCGAACTCATCCAATATACGCAAGGCCTTCAGACGAATCCCAACGCCATCTATGGCTACCACCAAACTTGGGCTTATTCCCACGACAGCACCCATGGCGGCTTTGCCAACTACGGCAACCGCCAGGAAGTGATGTACGACAGCATCTGCCAAGCCGTACAATACGCCACGGCCATGCATCCCGAACTGAGTTTCGTGGTGCCAAGCGGCACAGCCATCCAGAATGCCCGCACCACCTATCTTGGCGACAACATGAACCGCGACGGCTACCATCTCGACCTCAAAATGGGGCGATACACGGCCGCTTGCGCTTGGTTAGAGACGATTACAGGCATCTCGCCCGTCGGCTTCAGCTATCGCCCGGAAGGGGTTGACTTCACAGCAGCTCATACCTGCCAAGTAGCTGCACACGAAGCAGTTGCGCGTCCATTTGAATGTACCGTGCTCGATATGGAGGGACTTCCTGCCGTCAACAACATAGTGCCGACGGGACTTGTGAAACTCAACTTCGGAGCCGACCAGACAGACGACCCTGCATGGAACGACATCACGCCAGCCCTTCGGACACACACGAATATCGTGGATGGCAACATGAACCCCACCGGCATTCTCGTCACCTGCACAGGCGACTTCGGCGGCTCGAACAAGAACGGCGCACCCTACACGACCACGAAAATGATGATGCCGGCAGACGTATCGGCATCCGCTCTTTGGGGCTATGCAGCGGGCAAATTCGTTGGCGGAGGGCCTCGGCAGAGCGCAACACTCCGTTTCAGCCATCTCAACCCCAACCTGACCTACGACTTCACATTCTTCTCTTCGCGCGTGAACTGTCAGGACTTCCGCCAAACCAGCATCATCGTGCAGGGGGAAGACACGAAGGCAGATGCCATACAATCGGCCAACAATTCCAAAGAGACGGTAACGGTGAAAGACATCCGCCCCACCACAGACGGCCAAGTGACGGTAACGCTCATGCCAGGCTCCTACAACACCAGCCCCAACCGCTTCTACTACCTCAATGCAATGACAATAAAAGCACGCAAGTAATTCAAAATAAACAAATTCAAAATTCAAAATAGCATGGCTCAACAGCAGAAACAAATTCAGATTCAGTTCCGCTTGATGGATGTCAAGCAGTTGCAGTTCGTCAACCTCGCCAACGAATGGCCTGAAGGCGAGATGCAAATCAACAACCAGTTGCAGTTCAACTGCGAAACCGACAAGCGCATCGTGCGCTGCAACGCCAATTTCGAGTACAAGAAGAACGACATCACCCAGCTCATCCTCGGCGTTCAGACCGTCTTCGAGTTCACGCGCGACAGCTGGAGTTCCCTCTATCAGCTCGAAGGCGACCAATGGGTTTTGCCCGCAGGCTTGGTGCAGCACATGGCGGACATCACCATCGGCAGCGCACGCGGCATCATGGCAGTCCGCAGCGAAGAGGCAGGCATCCCCAAGCAGATTCTGCCGCTCGTCAACCCCGGGCAGATGCTCCGCAACAACATCGCCTTCAAGCGCGTTCCCCAGCAAAACCCCACGGGAACAATTCCCCTGGACGGCACCCTGGGCACAGCATAACCACAGCGCGAACGTGTCATAATCTCTGCCTCATTTTGCAACAAGTTGCAGTTGTTGCAAGTGTTGCAGCCTTAGACTGCGCCCATGCAGCTCGTTACTCCGAGGGTGGTCAATATGGCGGTCAGGATGACGATGATTGTCTGAATGATGAATTTCCAAGTTTCTTTGTTCATGGCTTATAGTGGTTAGGGGGTTCATTTTTCATTTAACTACCGTCTCGTTGCCAAACGACACAAGTGTCGTTGGCGAAGTTAACGTGTGTCGTGGCCACTTTACACGCGTGTCGTCGCTCTCTGCGTGGTGCATTGGTTCTCCCCCTCACGGGGGAGTTAGAGGGGATCGGATCTTGCAACAATTGCAACAACTGCAACTTGTTGCAAAAAGACAGGAGGATTTCTATATATTATTATATATTATGTAAATCTATAGTTTATAATATATATATATAATATTAGCGTTTTTGTCTTTTCTCAAAAATAACTTGTTGCAAGTGTTGCACTTGTTGCAGAATGTTTAATTCTCTGACTTTCAATCGAAATTCTTATGCTCCGGGGTACTTAGGCGGCAAAATGGCAAACAAGTAAAAAAAGAAAAAGACAAGAAATGGTCGCCGATGGGCACATCATTCACGGTATAGATGCGGCATCTCGTGCCTTCAGCAGCATCGGCAATAACCAACTCATTATCATCAAGTTTAATGGTGTTGCTGCTCCATGTGCTTTGTACGATGGTAACGGTGGAGGCCTCTGTCGTGGTGAAATAGATTCTGGTCTGGCCTTCCATCTTCAAGCCGCTATTGAATATCCGACCTTCAAACACCCCGCCTTTGAACTTCGAATTGAAGTTCCACTTGTCTGTTCCGTGGGTAAAGAAGCCTTCCGGTATGGATGTGCCAGGACTTGTCCCAAGGTCACAGGTAAAAGTCTTACCTGCCTGTACGGGAGCAAATGTCAGAAAAAACAAAGAAAGAATTGTAAAACTTTTTTATGATGGTATGAGTTTTTAGGGTTGTGAATTGAAACTTGCAAGCGAGAATCCATTCATCCACCCGTTTCAAAGGGTAAAGTTACGAAATAATTCGTTTGTAAACAAAATATCATGGAAGTTTTGCAAGATTGTATTCTTTTCTTAAGCCCAGACTAATGATTTTTGGATTTGGTTGTTTTGAATATTGAAGAATTTTCTTTAACTTTGCAGACGAATTGCCACATGATGCATGAAACACGACATTTTTATCAGCTATAGCCGCGACGACAAGGCACTGGTTATCCCTTTCGTTGAGCAAATCAGCAAGGCTGTGAAGCGGGATTGCTGGATGGACTTGAAGGGAATTGAGAGCGGCGTGGAGTTCGAGGAAGTCATCATGAAGGCAATCGACGAATGCCAGATTGTGCTGTTCATGCTTTCCGACAGCTCGTTAAAGTCGCTGTGGACAAAGCGAGAGGTTATTATGCTGAAAGTCAGCAAAAACGCATCGTGCCCGTGCTCGTCAATGGTGACAAGCTTCGCGGCTGGTTCCAGTTCCATTTCGGCAACGTTGACTACATCAACATCCGCTCAAA